>Ga0315339_1000487_pt1 | contig 49350 bp, 31 predicted proteins | sample ASW17metaG_FD_204514 | JGI IMG/M metagenome (GOLD analysis project Ga0315339, IMG submission 204514) | Ammonia-oxidizing marine archaeal communities from Pacific Ocean, United States - ASW #17 | ecosystem: Environmental > Aquatic > Marine > Oceanic | place: USA: California | collected 2016-12-05 | reverse complement strand
TAGATACTAATGGTGATGGAAAAATTGACCGAGAAGAAGCTCGCGCTATGTTTGGTCAAGATGAAGATGGGAATCCTGACCCAGAGTTCGATAGTAGATTTGATAGTAGAGCTGGTGATGATGGATTGGTTGATCAAGCTGAGTATAACCAAGCTGATCAAGATGGCGGTCAACCACCAGAATGTGATGTTTGCGGTTATCAATTTACTGGTCCAGAAGATCACCACGGTCACTGCGATAAATGTGATTTTGTATTTACTAGTGATAACGACCATCATGGTCATTGCGACCACGAAGGCTGTGATTTTGTATTTACTAGTGATAACGACCGTCATGGTCACTGTGATAAGTGCGATTATACTTACAGTGGTGATGATGATAGACATGGTCACTGTCGCGTTTGTGACGCAGAAATGAATACAGATGAAGATTGGCGCGGCCACTGTGATGCCAACCCAGATCATTGCAGACCTCAAGCCGGTGATACATGTGGTTACGGACATGATGGCGACGAAGCTTGTGGTTATGTTTTTACAGGCGATGAAGGTGAAGACCATCATCATTGCGATCATTGTGGTTTAGCAGTGAATTCAGGTGAAGAAATGCATAATCATTTGGAAGCAGATCACCCTAATCGTCCTGCTAGGGATAATTGTGAAGCTCTTGATCGTGGATTAGATTCATTTATTAATCAAAATGGCGATGCTATTGCAGTATGGGCAACTAATGGAGATGGTTCTCCTGCCTGCGGCCAAGATGATGATGGAAATAATTAATTAAACCATCATTCATAAAATGAATAAAAAGCCTCCGCATTTTGCGGGGGCTTTTTTGTTTTCGGGACTTAGATTCCTTAGTTATGAAAAAGGAATTAATCAATGTTTGAAACAGGACTATTAAAAGGGAAAAGCATTATTATTACCGGCGGAGGAACGGGATTGGGAAAATCTATGGCGACCCGATTTGCAGAATTAGGGGCAGATTTGGTAATAACCAGCCGAAGACAAAATGTAATTGATGAAACGGCAGAAGCATTACGGCAGTATGGTGGAAAAGTATTGGCGGTTGCTTGCGATGTACGTGATCCGGACCAGGTTCAAAATATGGTGGATCATACGGTGAATGAATTTGACAAAATTGATATTTTGCTCAATAATGCGGCCGGGAATTTTATAAGCCCCACTGAAGACCTGAGTCCCAATGCATTTAAGACAGTCGTGGACATTGTATTAAACGGCACATTTAATTGTACACAGGCCGCGGGAAAAGTCATGCGGAAAAATAAGGGCGGTGTTATTTTAAATATAGTCACCACTTATGCCTGGACAGGTTCCGGATATGTGGTTCCCTCTGCCTGTGCCAAAGCAGGCGTCTTGGCCATGACGCGCTCTTTGGCTGTTGAGTGGGCAAAATATGGCATTCGAACTGTAGCTATTGCCCCCGGGCCATTCCCTACCAAAGGCGCCTGGTCGCGGTTGGCACCTCCGGGGTTGGGCATCAAAAAGAAAATGATTAACCGTATTCCCCTCAAGCGTGTGGGAGAGCATCATGAACTGGCAAATTTGGCATCCTATTTAGTGAGTGATCAAGCAGGATATATCAATGGAGAAGTGGTGACCATTGATGGGGGAGAATGGTTACAAGGTGCGGGAGAAATGAATGAACTGGAAAAGATTCCAAAAGCAGTCTGGAAATTGATGCAGATGAAACGGAGAAAGAAAAAGTAATTATTGGCTTAATTCGGTCACCCAGCGGGTAATAAAATCCCCGATGGACATATAAAGTATAGTAGAATAAATAGCCGCAATTCCAACCAATCCAAATGGTGTCACGCGCATTTCATGGGTATAATTTGAACTGCCTTGAACCCGCTGATGCCATAGCCGCAAAATAAGAATTGTGAAATATGACAGTCCCAATCCAATGGCAAAAAAACCGATAATAATTAGCTGATCTGTCCCGGACAGGTTGTAAAGCCATTTGGCAAATTTCAAAGAATCTCTCCCAGCATGGCAGCCCCAAACACACCGGCAGAGTCTCCCAATGTATTTTTTATTGTTGGTATTACCATTTTATTATTAAAGATTTCTTTTTTATAAGAATGGTTAGCAAAATAGCAGATTCATGAGGGTTACTTGAGCCAAAGGTATTTACCTTTTAGCCTTTGTATTGAACCATTGCTTGATTAAACTAAAACTTGGCTAACAGACTAACGAGGTCGGCAACCCGGTTTGAATAGCCCCATTCATTATCATACCAATTTAGCGTCTTAATTAAAGTACCACCAATGACTTTTGTAAAAGGTGCATCAAAAATGGATGAATGTGGATTCCCGATAATATCCGTTGAAACAACCGGCAGTGTGGAATATTCAACCACATTACTCATGCCGTTATTTTGGGACGCAGTTAAAACAGCTTCATTGATATCATCAATTCTCACATCTTTGCCCAATCGGAATACACTGTCCACAACAGAACCATCCGGGACGGGCACACGCATAGCAATTCCATCCAGTTTACCTTTCAATTCCGGTAATACTTTACCGACTGCTTTGGCAGCACCGGTGGTGGTTGGAATAATATTTTCAGCTGCGGCACGACTGCGACGCCAATCCGAGTGTGGTACATCAGCCAATCTTTGATCGTTGGTATAGGCGTGGATCGTATTAATCACCCCATACTCAATGCCAAAGCTATCATTTAATATTTTTGCCATCGGCGCTAAACAGTTGGTGGTACAACTTGCGTTAGAAATAATCTTATGATTCGCAGTTAAGCCATCATCATTCACACCGATTACTACGGTATAATCAATTTCATCTTTGGCAGGGACAGTCAGGATCACCCGTTTTGCTCCGGCATCAATGTGCTGTTGGATTTGGTCCCGGGCGCAGAAAATTCCAGTCGCTTCGATGACCACATCCACATTCAAATTATTCCATGGTAATTGAGAAGGCTCTCGCTCTGCCACCATTTTGATTGTGTTGTTTGACGTTTTCATCACATCGCCATCCAGGGTAACCGTATCCTCAAAACGACCCATAACAGTATCATATTTAAGGAGGTACGCCAAGGCATCATTCTGAGCGATATCATTGATTGCCACAACAGAAACATTTTCTCTACTATTCAGAATTCTGAATACGGAACGGCCAATGCGGCCAAATCCATTAATTGCGACTCTCATATTAAGACTCTCCCAAGGATGCGTAAGCATCAGCTAAATCTATAATTCGATTTGCAAATCCCCAGCCGTTATCAAACCAGGAAATTGTTTTTAACAGTTTGCCAGACGCAATCATTGTGGCTTGGCTGTCAAAAACCATGGTGTTGCCGCTGCCAATTGCATCACTAGAAACTATTGGATCTTCCGTATATCCAATGATATTCCGCAGGCCATTTTCACTGGCAGATTTAAAGGCAGCATTGACAGCTTCAATTGAAGGCATTTCTTCCATTTCTGTCGTCAAATCGACACACGATCCATTGGCCACAGGAACATTGATGGCCATTCCTGTAAGTTTATTATTGAATTGAGGCATGAGTTGGGATACATAATCCGGGGCCCATGTTTCATTGGGAATAATATTTAGCACAGCTGAACGGCTACGCCGTAAATCCGAATTAACGGCATCGGCCAAAGGCTGATCAGAAGTGTAGGCATGGACCGTAGTCATCATTGCTTGTTTGACACCAAATGTTTCATCCAATATTTTAAGCATCAGGGCCAAAACCTGGGTCGTCGATGAGGTAGTGGAAATAATTTTATCCGTTGGTTGAATTTCCTCATCATTGATACCTTTAATGATTGTACGATCAATCTTATCTATCGGTGGTTTGGATACCAGAATACGCTTGGCGCCCGCATCCAGATGAGGCTGAAGTTCTTCCCGCAAGCGGTAGGCACCTGTAGAATCAATAACAATATCAATGTCAAATGCACCCCAGGGAACATTTCCCGGTTTCTCCCCGGCTAATAAGCGTACAGAATGATTATTATATTTTAAACATTCGCCCTCCAGAACAATTTCATCATCCATGATCCCGTGGATCGAATCTCGCATTAATAAATAATGCATGGCTTCAGCTTGGCCCAAATCGCTGATCGCTATAATTTCGAATTTGGGGTTTTTATATGTCTGACGAAAAATATTACGACCGATACGGCCAAAACCAAATAGTCCGATTCTGATAGGATCTCTCATAAAATCATCTTCTTAAGGTAATTGAATTAGAAAATTTCAAATATAATCCCCAAGCATAGCTGCCCCAAACACACCGGCAGAGTCCCCCAACTTGTTTTTAATTATAGGTGTCACCATATTTTCACTGAATGATGCATGAAAAGCTGCGTCACGGCCTTCTGTGTAAAGAATATCCATATTAGATAATCCTCCCCCTAATATTATAGCATCCGGGTCCAAGATATCCATAACATTTGCTAAGGCTCTACCAAAATTTTCAATAAAAGTATCCTTCCAATGTGGGTGAGATTTATAAGCCCCGCTATCAATAATGTCTGTTGTACGTAAATATTTACCAGTTAAAGCTTTCCATTCTGCTTCTAATGCTGTTCCCGAAATATAGGACTCAGCGCAGCCCTTATTTCCGCAATAGCAATCTCTACCACCTGGATATAACACATGATGCCCCCATTCGCCACTAATATGATTTGGGCCACGATGTATATTTTTATTTATCACGATACCAGCACCACAACCGGTGCCAAGGACCACACCAAATACCAATCTATAATCTTTTGCCGCACCCAAAATTGCTTCAGCTAATGCAAAGCAATTTGCATCATTTTCCATAAGAATGGGAAGTGAGAGCGCTGATTCTAGATCAGATTGTAACGGTTTATCAATTAAACATACTGTATTGCTATTTTTTAAAGTCCCGGTTTGATAGTCAATCGCACCTGGCGTGCAAATGCCAACGGGACCCTCAACATTGCCGGTCTCTATTAGCTCTTTAGCTAAATTAACGATACGTTGTAAGATTGCATCATATCCTTCTTCTCGGTTTGTTGCAATGCGCTTTCGTTCAACAACTTGAAATGCATCATTGATAACGATGGCTTCAATTTTAGTGCCACCAAGATCTATGCCTAATTTATTTCCCAAAATATTTCCTTTTTTATAGAATTAATAGTTATTTAATATGATAACCCATAGCCAAAATCAAATAGGTAATCATCTGCTTTAGAAATAGGCAGTTGATCCATCGATTTAGGCCAAGAAAACGATAGTTTTCCAGTTGGATTATAATCACCAAACAATACATCAGAAATACCTTGGCCTTCGGTTCCCGGAAGCCAGGCTGCGACAAAAGAATCCCATTGTTCTATTTGGTCTGTTATTATCATAGGTCTACCAGAGAAAAGAACAACCACTACAGGAATATTTTGATTTTTCAGGGTTTTAATTACATCTAAATCTTTTTTATCTAAACTGAGATCTTCACGATCCCCTTCCATTTCCGCATAAGGTTCTTCGCCAATTACTACAACGGCTAAGTCTCCCTTCACATCTTTTCCATCTTCTGTAAACTGAACAGATGTTCCGGGATCCACTGCTGATTTAATGGCGTCTAATACTGAAGTGCCTTCAGCTTTATTTCCCATCTCCCCTTGCCAGCTAATCGTCCAACCGCCAGATTGCATACCTATATTATTAGCCCCCCGGCCAGCAACAATGATTTTTTTGCCATTTTTTGGAAGAGGTAAGAGATTATTATTATTTTTCAATAAGACCATACTCTTCCGAACAGCTTCTCTAGCAATTTCCCGATGTTTTTGAGAACCTATATGTGATAATAATTGTTGATCACTAAAGGGCCTATCAAAAAGTCCCGATTGCTTTTTTATCAACAATATTCTTTTTACAGCATCATTAACTCTAGTCATTGGTATAGAGCCATCTTCGATAGATTCTTTAAATAGCTTCATAAAATTTTCGTAGGATTCGTTACCAAACTTTACGGCACCGGGTACCATTACCATATCAATGCCAGCATTAATTGAAGTAATTATATCTGCTTTATAGTCCCCAGGAATTGCTTCGATTGCAGCCCAGTCAGATACAACAAATCCCTTAAATCCTAGCTCTTCTTTCAATATATCGGTTAAAAGATATTTATTGGCATGGCACTTAAGATCATTCCAGGTATTATATGCTGCCATAAAAGTCGCAACACCGCTTTCAACTGCTTTTTTAAATGGAGGAAGGTGTGTTTTTCTAAGCTCTTTTTCCGAAAGAGCTAAGTTTCCTCTATCAATTTTACCATTAAGACCCGTACCAAATGAAGTTCCACCATCCCCTATAAAATGTTTTGCACAGGCTAAGACTCTATTTGGGTTATTTATATTTGTAGATTGATAGCCTAGTATTGCAGCATTGCCTAACTCCGTTACCAGTTCAGTGTCTTCAGAAAACCCTTCATACGTTCTTCCCCATCTATAATCATTAGGTACAGTCAAGCAAGGTGCAAAATCCCAGTCAATGCCAGTTGCGGCAATTTCAAGTGCTGTAGCCTTTGCAACGGCTTCAACAATTTTTGCGTCTCGTGTGGCACCTAGGCCAATATTATGGGGGAAAATAGTAGCGCCAATTACGTTATTATGACCATGAACAGCATCAATACCATATAATAGAGGAATTTTTAAGCGAGATTGAAGTGCTTCGCGTTGATATAAATCATACATTTCAGCCCAAGCTTTTGGTTCGTTTATTTTAGGAGTACTTCCACCACCACTTAAAAGAGAACCAAATCCATATTTTGAAATATCAGAAATATCATTTAGAAACTGTCTGTCAACCTGGGTCATCTGTCCAATTTTTTCATCAACCGTCATTTCTTTTAATAAGGAATCAACAAATGCGATATCAGTTGCATCCTCTTTTTCTTCCACTGATTCGCAGCCGAATAAATAGAAAATTAGTAAAAGTACTGTTACCGATTTGAAATAAATAAGTCGCATATTATTTATGCGTGTCCCTCTTAATCAATTCTACAGGTATAAGCGTTTTACGAGCAGAGCGATTAAGGTTAACCTCGTTTTTTATCCTTTTAATAAGCTGATCGACCGCCTCTTCGGCAAGTTGGTTTACATCCGTATCAATCGTTGTGAGTTTTGGGAAAAATATTTTACTAAATAAGATATTATCATATCCAATTATGGCATAGTTTTTTGGAACTTGTTGGTTATTCTCGAGTGCCGCATGAATAAAACCAACAGCCATTTGGTCATTGCTTGCAAAAATAGCGATATTTTTTCTTCTTTTCTTATATATGTTATGAAATGCTTTTTCACCAGATTCAAAAGAGTAATCGCCTTTGTAATCCCAAATAACTTTATACCCTTCATTTTCTACTGTATCTTTAAATCCATTTCGGCGAAGCGCAGCCTCCCATTTTTTTATAGGACCGCGAATAATACCAAATTTTTTGTAGCCTTTTTCCATAAATGCTTGCGCCGCTAAAGCACCACCTTGATATGAATCAAATGTAAAAGTATCAAAAACAGCTTCAAAAGAGGGCGCAATTGAAACAATGGGATAATTGCTCATTGATTCCTTTATCTTATTATAGCTAAAAGGATCTAGCGTTGGAAGAAATAGTATAAAGCCATCATGATTTTTGGAAAGGAATAAAAGTTCGTCGAGCAGTGATTTAACATGTCTGACAGAATGAATTGTTAAAGAAATATTACGATTTAAGGATATTTTGTCAAAGGCTGAATATAAATAGGCATAGAATTCTTCGGAAAAATGTTGCGTAATAAGTGCAATATCCATAACTCGATTTTCTGCACTAACGGTGCTTCGGTATTTGCCGTAACCCATCTCTCTCGCTACGCGTAAAATTTCTTTTGCACTAACAGAACTCCCACTTATCTTATTAGTGAGTACTCGCGATACAGTTGAGATTGAGTAACCTGTAGTTTTTGATATATCTTTTAAACCAATTGTCATTTTTGTTTGTTTTTGAATTAGCGGATAATAATATGGTCAAGTAATATAAGCCGATATAATTGCGTAACAAACGCAAATTATTTGCACATATTACAAAATATAATTGCATATGGCTTTTTAGATTATTATTATTTGGGCGTTAAATACACAAATTATGATCGTCTAGGAGAGTTCAAAAATGAAAAAATCGTTAATTTATTTATTTACTTTTATTTTTTTAAGTTCAATTCCATTTGCGCAAACTGCTATAGAAGGCACATGGAAAATGTCGCCTGTAGCAGGCGCATTAGGGGTTGGCCCAGCACTAGGAGATGTTTCTTGGTGGGCAAACAGTGAAGCCGACGTAACCGCCCGGGCCTGTTTCTTTGATGACGAATATGTTTTCAATGCAAATGGCTCATTTAAAAATGTTTTAGGTTCTGAAACATGGAATGAAGCCTGGCAATCAGGAGTAGACGCAGATGGATGCGGAGCGCCAGTTGCGCCCCATGATGGTTCAAATGCGGCAACCTGGGCAGTTGATGAAACTGCAAAAACAATTACCATTGTTGGCTCAGGTGCATACTTAGGCCTGGCTAAGGCTCACAACACTGCAGAAGATGGTGCCCCAGTCAATATGACAACCGTTTACAATTATACATTATCTTCGGATGGTAAAAGTATGGATGTGAATATTGAAGTGGGTACCGGTGTTTTTTGGCAATATAAATTTTCTAAAGTTTTACCTGCAGAAGTATTAGGCACATGGAAAATGTCGTCCGTAGCAGGTGCATTAGGGGTTGGCCCAGCACTAGGAGATGTTTCTTGGTGGGCAAACAGTGAAGCCGACGTAGCCACCCGGGCGTGTTTCTTTGATGACGAGTATGTTTTCTATGCAAATGGATCATTTAAAAATATTCTAGGTTCTGAAACATGGCTGGAAGCCTGGCAATCAGGAGTAGACGCAGATGCATGCGGAACGCCAGTTGCGCCCCATAATGGTGCAAATGCGGCAACCTGGTCAGTTGATGAAGATGCAAAAACAATTACCGTTGTTGGCTCAGGTGCATACTTAGGCCTGGCTAAGGCTCATAACACTGCAGAAGATGGCCTCCCAGTAGATAATACAATAGTTTACAATTATACATTGTCTTCGGATGGTAAAAGTATGGATGTGAATATTGAAGTGGGCACCGGTGTTTTTTGGCAATATAAATTTTCTAAAGTTGTGTCTGCAAAAATTGAAGGTGCGTGGAGACTTGCCCCAGAAGCAGGTGCAATGGGGGTTGGCCCAGCCGTGGGAGACTATAGTTATTGGTCTAGCAGTCTAGATGATGTAACCGCTAGGGCCTGTATGTTTGATGACCAGTATGTTTTCAATGCCGATGGTTCATATCAAAATGTTCTAGGTGCTGAAACATGGCTGGAGACCTATAAACTAGCAGCCGGCGTAGAAGCTGGTTGCGGAGCGCCAATTGCGCCCCATGATGGTACAAATGCGGCAACCTGGTCGGTTGATGAAACTGCCGGAACAATTACCGTTGTTGGAGAAGGTGCATACTTAGGCCTGTTTAAGGTTACCAACACTGATGGAGGAGATGGCGACTACGTCCCCGCCGTAGATAATACAATAGTTTACAATTATACGTTATCCGATGGTGGTAATAAGATGGATGTTATTATTGAACCCGCTGCAGGACTTGTATGGAATTTTAAGCTCGTTAAATCTGATCCCTCAAAATTTGCGGGTTCATGGAGTATGTCAAGTGAAGAAGGTGCATTGGGAGTTGGCCCAGCTGTAGGAGATGTTTCTTGGTGGGCAAATAGTGAAGCCGACGTAACCACTCGAGCCTGTTTCTTTGACGACGAATATGTTTTCAGTGCCAATGGATCCTTTAGCAATGTTTTTGGTGCTACTACATGGCTGGAAGCCTGGCAATCAGGAGTAGACGCAGATGGATGCGGAACGCCAGTTACGCCCCATGATGGTTCAAGTGCGGCAACCTGGTCAGTTGATGAAACTGCCGGAACAATTACCATTGTTGGTTCAGGTGCATTTTTAGGCCTGGCTAAGGCTCATAACACTGCAGAAGATGGTGCCCCGGCAAATAATACAACCGTTTACAATTATGCATTCTCTGCGGATGGAAATAGTTTGGCTATAAATATTGAGGTGGGAACCGGTGTTTTTTGGCAATATAAATTCACCAGAAATGGAAGTCCACCGACTGTTGTGACTTCGCCACTAGAAGCCACAGCTTGGTTACTTCGTCCTAAAGCAGGTGCATTGGCAGTTGGGGATGGAGCAGGAGCTACTTGGTGGGCAAGCAGTGGAGACGATGTAACCGGCCGGGCCTGTTTATTTGATGACGAGTATGTTTTCAATGCCGATGGCTCATTTAAAAATGTTCTTGGTGAGCAAACATGGCTGGAAGCCTGGCAAGCAGGAGTAGACGCAGATGGATGCGGAACGCCAGTTGCGCCCCATGATGGTTCAAGTGCGGCAACCTGGTCAGTTGATGAAACTGCCGGAACAATTACCATTGTTGGTTCAGGTGCATTTTTAGGCCTGGCTAAGGCTCATAACACTGCAGAAGATGGTGCCCCGGTAAATAATACAATAACATACAACTATACGTTGACTGCGGATACGAATAGGTTAGATATAAGTATTGCAGGATTTAATGCAGATGTACCTGCCGCTTTATGGGAGTATGAATTCGTTAGAAAAGGAAGCGATTTTACCGCACCTGCGCAGGCAGAAGACATTGTTGCGCTCGCAGGAGAATATTCCAATGCTGTGACTTGGGTTGATGTGCCGGCTGAAACAGGTGAGACATATAGTGTCTATGCCAGTCGAAAACCATTTGCTGATACCTCACCTGCTGCTTTGGTCGGAAACGTAGATGTTGACCTTGTTGCAGCGGATGTGGCAGAAGACGTTGGATCGGCAGAACACGCCCTTACAATACCGCTATCGGATCGTTGGGCCTCCTATTACTATGCAGTTGTCTGTACCGATGCTGTTGGTAATGTAGGTTTAGTCTCAGCTACCGAAGGAGCCGTAAATAATAAGGTCAGAGGCATTCCGGTAGTTTCACTTAGTCCTCCTGCATCTTTTGCAGCTGACGGTGATATCTCCGAGTGGGAAGCCAGTGGTATTCAACCATTTCAAATGGGTGTTTCTACAAATTCAATGGGAATACCAAAAGTTATTGGAACTGTTGATGATGATGCTGATGCGTCAGTGAAATTATATCTGGCAGCAGATGATACTGTTCTATACATGGCTGCAGATATAACTGACAACTATTTTCATGTCGGCGACGGTAATTGGTGGGAACAGGATGTCTTGGAGCTCTTCATAGGCCTATTTGATAAAAGAGGCGCTAGACAGGGCGGATTCACACGAGGTGCCTCACCGTACTATAAGCTTGTCTTTAAAGGTGATACAACATGGAAAGAAATGGGTGCTAATGCTGGCTTAGGTAAGTCTGGCGATGGCAATTATTTTAACTCCGGTGAAATTGGTTCACCAGATGCCATCATTGAGTTTAAAATACGATTTGATGCACTGGCAGCCATTGATGGGGATTCGGTTTTCAAGCCTGTAAAAGGCATGCGCATACCCATAGAGCCTGTATGGCATGATAATGACGGTGCTGGTGCTTGGGAAGGCAATATTGTTATGTCGAAGAACAACAATGATAATGCCTGGCAGACACCTGCAACCTGGTCACATACCTTCATCGGGAATCAGGATGGTGATATCTTATCCACTGAAGATAATCTCATTGCAACCACTTTCTCCTTGAAAGAGAACTATCCAAACCCATTCAACCCCACGACTACAATTGAATATTCAATTGGGATAGCGGGACCAACCAGGTTAATGATTTACGATGTTCTGGGTCGTGAGGTGGTTAAACTTGTGGATGAATACCGTCCAATTGGCAGTCATAAAGTGGTTTGGAACGCGAACAATATGCCATCCGGTATTTACTTCTACCGATTAGAAACATCAAGTTTCTCACGGACTCAAAAGATGATCTTGATGAAATAATTTTATCGGTCTCATAACCGATAACATGCTTATTCTATGTTGTCATTGATTTTTATAGAATAAGATAAAAACTTCCTAACGGAAGATTGAACGATACACTAGCGACACAAATAGTTGGGGTGAGATGTCCTTTCTCACCCCTTCTGTTTATATTTGGTACTCAAAATAAAGACTTTTTAATGAAATTCACCTCTTGTCTGGTTCTTATATTTTTTACTATGGGTTTCCTCATTGGGCAAACCACGGGTAAAATAACGGGCACAATAAAAGATTCCGAGACGAATGAAGCACTAATTGGTGCGAATGTAATTGTTCAAGGGACTTACTCGGGCGCTGCTACGGATGTAGATGGTGCTTATTATATTTTAAATATTAAACCTGGCACATATACACTTGTTATCGATATGATAGGCTATAAGCAAGTTAAAATGGAAAATGTACGTGTTTCTGTTAATCGAACATCAAATATCAATGTAGACCTTATCCCAAGTGCAATACAGGGTGAAACAGTTTTTGTTGAAGTGGAGGCAATAACAGCTAGAAAAGATCAAACTTCAACGATAAAGAATATATCAACTGATCAGATTGAAAAATTAGCTATCGAGAATATTGGTGCAGTGGTTGCAATGCAGGCCGGTGTTGTTGAAGGTCATTTTCGCGGTGGGAGATATAATGAAGTTACATATCTTATTGATGGTATCCAGGTGGATGAAGTATTTGGCGGTGGAAATTCTGCTGTTGAAATTGAACCTGAAGTCATTCAGGACCTCGAGATCATTACTGGTACATTCAATGCAGAATACGGAAAAGCGATGAGTGGTGTGGTGAATGCGGTGACTAAGGATGGAGCAAACAAATTTGAAGGTTCTATATCAACTGGATTTGCAAATTACTTTACCGGTAATAAAAATATTTTTATTGGTCTGGATAATAACCAATTAGATCGGAATCAGGATTATAAATTTCAGATTAGCGGACCAATTATAAAAGATAAAGTCCATTTTTTTATCAACACAAGAACACAGGATAATAAAAACCATTTAAATGGTTTGCGAAGGTTTAATGTTACTGATTCCAGTAATTTTTATGGTTTAAACCCTCTAGAGTGGTATTCTGAAAATACAGGTGATTCTGCTTTCGTAAGTATGAATGGAAGCTCCAATCGCTCCATTCTAGGTAAACTTTCTTTTTCTTTATTTAGTGGTAGTGGTATTCGTTTTTCTACCATGTACTCTATGAACGAAGATACCTGGCATGGTTATGATCATGCGTTTAAATATAATCCTGATGGTATGGGGGCATCTCATCGTCGAACGGATTTTTTCTCTTTTCAGTGGAATCACTTAATATCACAGAAATTATTTTATGATATTAAACTATCTTCAATGAAAAATTATGGAGGAAGCTATTTATATGAGAACCCATTAGACTCAAGTTATGTTCATGATCGGTATTTAGAAAATTATGGTCCTGGGTTTTTCATGGGTGGACAGCAAAAAGATCATAGTGAAAGAACATCAGATATCTTAGGTGCAAAATTTGATCTGAATTGGCAGATTAATAAAAATCATAGCATCAAGTCGGGATTGCAATATTCAAACTATACAATAGATAATCAATGGCATCAAATTCGAAATGAATATTTTGGAACCCCAGAAGAAAACTTGATTTATAAACCAAAGATTTTCTCTGATTCTACACTCTATGCTGATGTTTACGTGGTGAAGCCAATTGAAATGTCGGCCTATTTCCAAGATAAAATGGAATTTGATGATATGGTCATCAATTTTGGTTTACGCTATGACCTTTTTGATCCAGTGTCTGCTTTACCTTCCGATCGCAGAAACCCTGCCAATCAACTTTCCCTTCCGGATTCGATGATGTCTGCGTATCCAAAGGCAGATCCTCAGGTTCAGATAAGTCCACGCTTTGGATTAGCTTACCAACTTGGTGGTTCGGCTATTCTACATTTTAGTTATGGGCATTTTTTCCAAATGCCCCCCATGTATTCTTTGTATCAAAATCATTCATTTTTGGTTGCGCCCAGTGATCATGCGACCCTCATGGGAAATTCAGAGTTGAAAGCGGAAAAAACGATTACGTATGAAGTAGGATTATGGCAAGAATTAGCCAAAGGTATGGGTTTAGAGGTTTCATTGTTCTATCGTGATATTTACAACCTGCTTAGTACAAAGGTTTTTAGCACTTATAACCAGATCGAGTATGGTCTTTATAGTAATAAGGACTATGGAAATGCTCGGGGATTAGAGGTCAAATTTGATTTTAATTCTGGACCAATTTCATCATGGATCAATTATACCCTACAGTATACTCGAGGCAATGCAGATAATCCTACGCAGACTTTCTCTCGATCAGGTGCCAGCATGGACCCTGTGAATAGATTTATCCCCATGAGTTGGGATCAGCGACATACATTTAATGCTACGTTTGCCTATAGCAAACCTAAGTATGGTATTTCTATAACGGGATATTATAACTCTGGATCGCCCTACACTTTTTCACCAATTGAAGAAAGCCGGTTGTCTAGGATCAATTTGTATCCAAATAATGACTATAGGCCCACTAAATATCATGCAGACTTAATGGCTCACTACAACTTAAGTATAACGGATAAATACAAAATCAACTTCAGACTGGCAGTATACAATGTGTTTGACCGTCTGAATGAGAACTGGGTAGATAGCCGAACGGGACGAGCCTATACAGCAGTAATCAAAGATACAGACTTGGCAGGCCATCGGAGTAATTTTAATGATTATGAAGATCGTATTAAGAATCCTGCCATGTTCTCAGCACCTCGTATGATCAAATTTTCCACTGGAATCAACTTCTAATGAAAAAATTATTTTATATACTATTGCTAACTAGCCTTATATTTTCTCAAGGGAAAAAGTATGAAGGACCAGACGATCCGGCCGGTGATATTGCAGCGGAACGGGAAGGCTATATGACCGGGAATCGTGTGTTTCTTTACTTTCGAAATAATACAGAGCTTTCTGACTGGCCAAAAGTAAATGTGTCTAGATGGCCCAACAATTTAGATGGGGTTAAAATGACAGATGGCATTGGTCTTTTAGTTGGCGCTAAAGTTTATATAAAAGACGATCCTACCACTCAAATCGATTCTGTCGTGGTTTCGGATCCATTGGAAATTGGTGACGGGGAGGGGCTCCATAAATTGTTTTTTCTACAAACCAGTTATCGGGAAGAAATGGATGTCAATCCTGCAGGTACATTTGAATATGGTTTTTATCCTGCTTTTGGTTATTTCAATGAAACCAGTGAATATCCGGCCATGAGTAATCGACCCGATTCATGGCCGCCCAATGGATGGCCTGCTACAGGTACCAGTACGAAATGGCCCGGTGAATGGGACGGGCGTTTTGGCCGTGGAGTTATCTATGCAGATATGGAAACCTATTTTGTCGCCAATGATGCTCAGGATCAGGAATATCTTGAACTTCCAGACCGAGTACGATACTATCCTCGCAGAAATAAAACGATCGGTGATATGCGTGACAATGTTACCATTGGTAAAGGGAATCCCTGGGGCGGTCTGGGTATTCGTGTTGAGACGCGTGGTTTTCAATGGAATAACCCCCAAGCCCGGGATGCGATTTTTTGGGAGTATAACATTGCAAATATTTCTGATTATGATTTGACTGAAGTGGCATTTGGTTACTGGGTAGACAATGCCATCGGTAACGATGGTATTGATGAATTGGCTTATTTTAATACATTGCTTGACATGTCTTATTCATGGGATATAAATGGAATAGGTCAAGGAGGATTACCGACCGGGACAATGGGATTTGCCTACCTTGAAAGCCCCGGATTGGCCTACGATGATATAGATAACGATGATGATGGGATTCTAAATGAAAAACGGGATAATATAGCTACTACAAAAGTAGGTCCAACTGATGGTATTTATGATGTGGATAAATTTTTATCATTTTTTAAGGTAGACCTGGCAGATCTCAAAGAGCATTGGGACGCAGATGAAGACCAGGATTGGGAAGATGGTGAGGATTTAAATAATGATGGGGTTTATCAGGTAACTGAATTTTTTGGAGATGATATTGGATTAGATGGTGTTGCTCCAACTGAATTGAACTATACAGGCCCGGATGAGGGTGAAGGCAATCACAAACCGGATTACGTTGAAGGTGTTGGTTCTGAGCCAAACTTTGCCGTTACGGATGTCTCCGAGTCAGATATGATGGGTCTAACTGCTTTCCGTTTATTTCCCGTCCCTAGTCATGCGCAATCAAATAGCTCTTGGTGGTTTAAAAATGATGAGGCCATGTGGGCATTACTTGGTGAAAATATTCTCGAAGAATACATGGACCAAATTTCAAATTTGATAGAAGTGTTTGCATCAGGCCCGTTTCCTTTATATAAAGGGCGAACAGAACGGATCTCCATGTCTGAGTTGCATTCATATGATCCATTGGAAGGATTGAATTCTCCTGCACACACCGCGCCTGCATTGTATGAACTGAAAAAAATTGTTCAGGTGATCTATGAAAAAGATTATCGTTTTGCCCAGCCACCTAAAATGCCAACATTAACGGCAACTCCAGCTGATGGGAAAGTTATACTTACATGGGATAATATTTCTGATACACGTACAAGAGATCCGTTCCTTGGCAATATAAATGATTTTGAAGGATATAAACTCTTCCGTGCGACGGATAAATATTTTTCAGATGCTGAAGTAATAACGGATGGTTACGGAACACCAATGTTTATGAAACCTATTTTTCAATGTGATTTAAAAGATGGAAAATTTGGTTTCACTGATTTTGGATTAGTAAATGGCGTTGGTTATAATCTGGGATCTGATACAGGAATCTCCCATGTTTTTGTTGATAATACAGTTATGAATGGGCGAACCTACTATTATGGACTCGTTGCCTATGATTATGGTGCACCCCATATTGGACCAGGAATATCACCATCTGAGAATAATGTAGTGGTCGAACTAAATGAAGCGGAAGAAGTCAGGTCCATTGGTAAAAATGTTGCCATTGTAACACCATTTAAACCAGCTGCCGGTTATAAACAACCAGACATTACCTTAGATGAATCAAATTTATCTGGTGGTGGTAAGATAGTACCCACTATTCTTGCCCGTTCTAGTATTAAAAAAGACCATCGTTATCAAGTTTCCTTTGGTATCGATACTGTTAAACTGCTTCCTAAATATGATTTTGGATTAATGTATACAACAAATTCAATTAAGGTTACTGATCTTAGTGAAGATCTTGTTGTTTATGAAGAAACTCCTTCAAAATTTATTGGGAGCAATTTGGTTAAAGTAGATTCTTTAGGTTATTGGACACTCAATACTAAAGCTCCATTCAGCACAGATGTTTTTGACGGAATCCAACTGAATGTAGACATGCCTTTTGAACAAGGTTCTTACGATTATGCTAATTCAGGGTGGGTTCAAGGAAGTGGCATCATGCGTATTATACCTTCTATCCGAGAATCTTCTTATTTGGCTTGGGATTATCATATCATCTTTAGTTCTAATGCAAGTGTGTATACTTCAACAACCAGTATTAAAACTGGCATTAGGGATGCGGTTGATGACAGAATACCTACCAATGAAATTCTTTTAGGTCAATCATTTGGGTTCTATGTTAAGAATGAAACTTTATTAAAGCCGGATGGAAGCCAAGTCCTCATGGATATGGTGGTACATGATGTAAATAAAAACGGTGTTTTTGACAAATCTGAAGATAAAATAATTGTAGGTGGAATGGGCAAAGACGGGAAGTGGGCTGGAACTGCTTTTGTTATAGATTTTAATTTAGCATCCACAGCAACCTATCCCAAAAGTGACGATATTTTTCGAGTTAAATTTTCTAGGCCATTCTGGAAAGATGATTACTTAACGTTCACAATTAATTCTTATGATGATATTGATGCAGATTCTCTTGCAAAAACGATGGATAATATTAGGGTTGTACCTAATCCTTATGTGGCAACCAATGTGATGGAACCGGCTGTATCGAATCAGTTTTTAAATCAGCGTCGCAGTTTAATGTTTACAAATGTCCCCGCTCAGGCTTTAATTAAAATATTTACCATCAGCGGTGTTTTGGTGGATGAGATTTCAATCAATAATTCACCAGAAAAAGGAGTTGTTCATTGGGATATGCTCACCCGGGAAGGATTAGAAATTGCAGCGGGGATGTATTTATTTCATATTGAAGCATTGGCAACTGGCGATCAGAAAATTGGAAAGTTTGCGGTAATTAAATGAGACGTTTTCAGATAATCATTTTATTTTTTGCTTTAAACATTGTGTCTGCCCAAAATATATATAGGTATGGCTCAACAGCTGTTAATTTTCTTGAAATTGGCGTGGGCAGTGCCAACGCAGCTATGGGCGACGCCGGAGTCACTTTTGCAGATGGCCCAACATCGGTTTATTGGAATCCTGCTGCATTGGCGTTTGTGGAGCGGAATGAAAATGCTTTTATGAAGCAGCCTTGGGTTCTTGATATTAATATGATGTTTATTGGTTCAACGATTCATGTAAAACGCTTAGGGACTTTTGCCTTTAGTTTGACTCATATGGGTTATGGAGATATGGAAGTAACAACCATGGCTCAGCAGGAGGGGACTGGCGAGCAATTCGCCGCGAATGAATTTAGTGCTGCTTTAACGTACTCACGTAAAATTGCACAATGGTTTTCTTTTGGGGCATCAGCAAAATTAATTAATTCGAAAATATGGCATTCTACGGCAAAGGCTTTTGCACTAGATCTTGGTGCGATTGTTAATACTGAATTTTTATCTCCAACTGGTAATAAAGAAAATGGCCTTAGGATTGGAATGAGTATTTCAAATTATGGCACTCGCTTAAAATATGATGGTATTGATTTATTAAACCCTATAGATGTTTCACCGTATGAAGATGGGAACTATGCTGATGTACCTGGGCAGTTTAGACCAAATCAATGGGAATTGCCTTTATTATTTAGAATCGGTATTGGTCTAAAACCCATATATTCAGAATTACATCGACTCACAATTGCCGTTGATGCAGTGCACCCCAATAATAATGCAGAATATATTAATATGGGTGGTCAATATGAATTAAGGATGGCAGGAAAGGGAAGTTTATATCTTCGATCAGGATATAAATCTTTATATATGCCTGATTCTCAATTTGGAATGACTTATGGTGGCGGTTTAAAAATTAACCTTATGGGGAATCAATCTTTTCAAATTGATTATGCTCACCGATCTATGGATATTTTCGGTGGTCTAAACTCTTATACAATCAGTATTGCATTTTAATAAATTCAAAGGTGCCTCTCCGCTATTTTATCCATGTTCTGATTTTTTTAATCGGATGTCAAACCAAATTTTCATCGGACAATCAGTTAGAAATTCTAGCAAAGATTGGGGATCGTTTGATCACCCGTCAAGATTATTTGAATCGTACTGAATACACCCTCCGTCCAGACTATTGCCGTGGGAATCAATACCTTCATAAAAAAATAATCTTAAATAATCTTATTGCTGAAAAATTATTGGCAATTGAAGCAGAGTCAGTTAATAATCAAATAAATTCTGATAATTTTAATACTTTTTTAAAAGGGCGAAAAGAACAAGCCATGCGACAATTACTTTATTTTGAAAAAGGTCACAATAAAGTTTTGTTAGAAGAAGATGAAATTAATCATTTTTTTAAAATGGCAGGCCGTACATACCATGTTAATTATTTTTCTTTTCCGGGAGGAGCATTCGCTGATTCAGTAAAGAGAGCCATAGATGAAGGAATGTCATTCAATGATATTTACTCTGTTAACTTTGAGGGGAATATTCCTGATAGAGATGTGAATTGGATAGATAATAATGATCCATTTATCAGTGATAGATTATTCAATAATGAAATTCAAAAAGGACAGGTTATAGGGCCATATTCTTTGAATGACGGGTCAGCATTTATTATGAGACTAAATGGGTGGACAGATCGTATGGATTTATCTGAACAAGGTAACATTGATAGAAGAGAAAAAGTGATTAATACACTTAAAGAACGAAAAGGAAAATTAATTTATAAATCTTTTATTAAAAATATTATGAAAGGGAAAAACATAAAACTCAATGAAGATGTATTTTTTCCTTATGCGAATGCTATTAGCGACCAATTTTTTCGTTCCAGAGAAGAAAAACAAACTGCAATATCGAATGCATTATTTGAGGCAGGAGAATTTTTATCTTTAGAAGATATAAAGCCAATGAATAAAAAATATCAAGACCTTATTATTCTTTCAGTGAATGAAGAAAATTGGACTGTCAAAGATTTTGAAATAAAATTGGCTTCTCACCCCCTAGTATTTCGTAAAAAGAAAATGGATAAATCAGAATTTTCACATCAATTTAAATTGGCAATTGTGGATTTTATCCAAGATCATTATTTAACAAAAAAGGCTTATGAACTAGGCCTCGACAAAACTGATACTATATATCTAAATGAATCTCTTTGGGCAGATAGTTTTACTGCATATCAATCTGCTAAATTATTGATGAGTACCCAGTCAGATAGTGTAGAACAACATATTATAATGAAACCGATTATTGATAATTTGCAAAAAAAGTATAGTCCCCAAATTTCAATCAATATGAAATTATTTGAATCAATTAAAATATCAAGTATTGATATGTTTGTAACACAGGGTAATGTACCCTACCCAGTTATTGTTCCCAGTTTTCCATCATTTACTAATGATAGTTATATAGATTATGGTTCAAAAATTAATTAACAATGGAGAGTTTGTTGTATAGTGGTCTAAAAAATATTGCACTATTTTATATTTTTACTATCAGTTTTGGATTCTCTCAGGATTGGAAATTGGTATGGTCTGACGAATTTAATGGTCCCGCTGGCCCAATTAGTTCAGTGCATTGGTTCCATCAAACGCAGTTTCCCAATGGCTCGAGTTGGTATAATGGTGAAATACAACATTATACCAACCGTACAGACAACTCGTATGTAAGTAATGGTACCTTAAAGATCGTTGCGAAGAAAGAAACCTATACCAATCAGGGACATACTAAACAATATACATCGGCAAGGTTAAACTCAAAATATGCATTCGGCTATGGGCGGGTGGAAATTAAAGCAAAACTCCCTAGAGGTGTTGGAACATGGCCCGCCATTTGGATGTTAGGGAAAAATATTAAGGAACCAGGAGCTTACTGGCAGACCAAAGGTTTTGGCACCACTTCTTGGCCTGCTTGTGGCGAAGTGGATATAATGGAACATTGGGGCTCTAATCAAAATTATGTTCAAAGTGCTATTCATACCCCTTCGAGTCACGGAGGTACGGTCAATTTAGGAGGACAATATATAAATACTGCTACAACTCAGTTCCATATATATACGATTGATTGGTCTGAAGAGAAAATGGTATTTAGTGTGGATGGGAATGTTCATTACACCTATAATCCCGCAACAAAAAATTCGGATACTTGGCCTTTTGATTCCAAAATGTATTTATTATTAAATATCGCTATAGAGCCAAATATTACTTCAAGTTTTACTGAAAGTGAAATGGAAATTGATTATATCAGGATATTCAGGAATAATTTAGGTATATCAAACAATCCAGGAGAAATACCAGAGCTTTTTAAACTTTTACCTGCATATCCAAATCCATTTAATCCATCAACAAAGATTGATTATGTTTTAAGTAATAGTAATATCATTAATCTATCGGTTTATGATATTTATGGTAGACTGATTGAAAAATTACTAAACGAATATCATAGAGCAGGTAAATATTCAATAACTTGGGACGGAAGTAGACAACCAAGTGGTATATATTTTATAAAAATGATGTCTAACAAAATTAATTCTACACAAAAAGTGGTATTACTCAAATAACATAAATATTGACATATTTTCGGGAAGATATTGAATAAATCAAAAAAAATGAGCATAGTTAAATGAAACCAATTTGGCTTTTAATCTTCTTTTTCTCCGGTTGCACGTCCCAAGAGGGAGTGGAGGATATTGAAGAATCAAATGAATGGGATCGGAATGGGTGGAATATTATTTGGCATGACGAATTTGATAGCTTTTCTTTAGATATAAATAAATGGAGCCATGAGGTTGGTGGTCATGGCTTTGGTAACAATGAACTGCAATACTATACGAATGATTCTTCCAATGCGATTATAAAAGATGGAATACTACATATACAAGCCAAATTTGAAGCTGCTGGAATTGGTGAAGCTAATAATTTAAGGTATTTCTCCTCGGCGCGATTACGTACTGTTGGTAAAGGAGATTGGAAATATGTACGTATTGATGTAAGAGCCAAACTTGCATTAGGCCAAGGAATATGGCCTGCTATTTGGATGCTGCCAACGGATTGGGTTTATGGTGGATGGCCAAAAAGTGGTGAAATTGATATTATGGAACATGTTGGCCATGATGAAGGAAGAGTCCACGGGTCGGTCCACACAGAATCCTATAATCATAAAATTGGTACGCAGAGAACTAAGACAAAAGTTCTTTCTGAAGTAAAAGATTCATTTCATGTTTATTCAATTGAATGGTATGAAGATCGCATTGATTTTTTAATTGACGACCAGCAATACTTCACATTTATGAATGATCAGAAAAATGATTATAAAACCTGGCCCTTCAATCAGCGATTTCATCTATTAATCAACGTCGCCGTGGGTGGTGATTGGCCGGGTTCTCCAGATAATACCACTATTTTCCCTCAAGATATGGAAGTGGATTACGTTCGTGTTTACAAAAAACAAAATAATTAATCTTCATTTTGTTTTATTAGTAATTTCATTTTCCTCCGGTGTTGGTCAGGGATTTCTCCAAACATCTAATACCAACATTATAAATGGCAATAAAACCATTCAAGAAAAAATAACCATAATTTGTTAACATTAAATGGTTTACTCAGTCCCAAAATAGTTAAAAATGAAGGTGTCATAAAATGAATACAATCTCAATCATATCCTTTATCTTGGCCACAGGTGCAGTTGCCTACTTTACATTTCAGATTGTTCGTAAAATGAAGAAGTCTGATAATCCCACAGAAGAATATTTTACCGGTGGACGTGCTTTAGCCTGGCCTGTTGTGGCTGGATCATTATTACTGACCAACTTATCCACGGAACAACTGGTTGGGTTGAACGGCGCTGTTTTTGGGGATAAGGCTTTAGTTGGTATTGCCTGGGAGGCCTTGGCCGCTTTTGCCATGATTGCCACAGCTTTAGTTTTTCTGCCGCGATATCTCGCCAGTGGATTTACCACCACTCCGGCGTTTTTGGAAAAGCGATTTGATAAAACCACCCGATCTATGGTTTCGGGTTTATTTTTATTCGGATATGTGACCGTACTGCTTCCAGTGGTGCTTTACACGGGATCCCTGGCATTGATCGGTATGTTTGATCTGAATTTACCCTTATGGCTCGTGGTGGGAACGATTGGTATTTTGGGAAGCTCCTATGCCATTTTTGGGGGGTTGAAATCAGTAGCCGTCAGCGATACGATTAATGGTGTAGGGCTGTTGATCGGTGGATTAACCATCCCATTCTTGGCTTTGATAGCATTGGGAGACGGCTCATTCTTTTCTGGGTTGGCCGTTCTCACCAGAGATAACCCCCAATACCTTACGCCTCTGACCAATTTGAATAGTGATGGGAATGTAGTTTCCGTCCCTTGGCCAACATTGTTCACTGGTATGATGTTCATTCAAGTATTTTACTGGTCAACGAACCAGGTGATCGTTCAGCGGGCTATGGCGGCCAAAAGTTTGGCTGAAGGGCAGAAAGGTGTTCTTTTTGCCTCTGCAATGAAATTGGTGGGACCGTTAATGCTTTGCCTCCCGGGGATTATCGCATTGCACATCACTGATCTCACGATTGATAAACAGGATCAGGTCTATGGGGCAATTGTTCGACACGTACTACCCGATTGGTCATTGGGATTATTTGCCGCCGTATTGATGGGCTCTATCTTGAGTTCTTTCAACTCTGCATTGAATAGTGCTTCAACATTATTCTCTCTTCAGTTCTATAAAGGATATTTCAACAAAACGGCCAGTGGAGAACAAATTGTATCTACAGGTAAAAAGTTTGGGATCGCTTTGGCAGTTGCATCGATTTTTATTGCACCACTCTTGGATCAAATGCAGTCGATTTTTGAATACCTTCAAAAAGTGAATGGGTTGTACAGTGTGCCGATTATCGGGATTTTTCTATTAGGGATTACCACCAAGCACGTACCTGCAATCGCGGCAAAATTGGGGATGGTTGTGGGCATGGCAGCTTACGCATTTTTTACATTCATCAATATTAAGGATGTACCTGAATTCTTCGCTAATAGTGATGGAGATCTCCATTGGCTACATGGTTATTTCATTAGTTTTATGGCATCTGTTTTGGTTATGTTGATTATTGGGAAGCTTCATCCGAAGACTGCCGAGGAAATTGCCATCAGCGATCAACGGGATCCGGCTCCAGTAGATATGACACCATGGGCTTCAGCAAATAAAGCATCCATTGCTATTATGGGTGTGACAGTTGGGATTTACTTATTATTAGTATGGATTTCAAATTAATCGATAGAAATCTCTATGAAATGCATTTTGTTTGACTTGGCAGAACCGGATATTAGTAAAATGGTGAGTCATAATAAATTTCAAAGCTTCATATCTTTTAATATCAATTTGAATTCCGAAAGGATTGCTGCTGTGACTCCCCACACTTTTCGTCCTTCAAAGTTATAAAAGGGAACTATAGCCTCCTGTCCTCGAATTTCCCAATTTTCTGACTGAAATATTTGGTCATCTAATAGAGTTGAAAGAGATACAGTAAATAATTTATGTACTTCATCTATTTGAATATTTGTACTGGGCCTTTTTCTGCACCACCCTATAAAAGGATGGACCATAAATCCGGTTACTGGTATATAAAATGGCGTGAGACCGCCTACCAATTGTATTATATTTTTATCGACACCAATCTCTTCTTCTGTTTCACGGATCGCCGTTTCTTGGAGTTGTTCTCCATCCTCCCTGGCACCTCCCGGTAAGGAAATTTGCCCTTTGTGATGTTCTACGGCATCGGTTCGTTTGGTGAGAAAAAAATGAATATCATTATCTTTAGGAAATAAAAGAATCAAAACAGAAGCGGGTACTGGTGTTTCAATTGAATTAAAAAAAGAAAATGGTGTTTGGCTTTGAACCTTGGCTAATTGATGCGCCTCTTGTCCAGGCAGTGAATTGGAAAGGCGTTTTTGTAATGATGCGACCAAATGATTTAATTCTGCTAACATGACTTGAAAAGTTATTTCTTTTTTAATAAATCTCCCGCAGGTTTATTACCTATTTATGGCTTACAAACATATCATTTGGGATTGGAACGGTACATTACTCAATGACAGGCATTTTGGTATCAATATTCTGAACGGTGTTCTGCGGCGACGAAATATGAAAGAAATGACTGAAGAGTGGTTCCTGGACAATTTTTGTTTTCCCGTTAAGAACTATTATATCAAACTCGGTTTTGATTTTGAAAAAGAACCATTTTCCATTTCCGGGAGTGAGTTTATAAGAGATTATATGGCCCGACATCATGAACCGGATTTGCATATAGACTCAGAAAGAGCATTGCAATATTTTAGAGATCGCGGGTTGACCCAATCCTTGCTATCTGCCGCCAGCCAAATTATGCTGGATGACATTTTGCAGTACCATGATATCCGGGATTATTTTATTAAGATCATTGGCCAGGATAACCATTATGCTGAAGGAAAGGAAGCAGCAGGCAAGGTCTGGGTGGATGAACTGCACTATGGCCCCCATGAAGTTTTATTTATTGGTGACACGATTCACGATCATGAAGTTGCAAAGCTTATTGGCGCTGATTGTGTGTTGGTGTCCAACGGTCATGTGAGTCGAGAGCGATTGAAAAATACAGGAGCACCGGTTTTTGAAGATTTAACAGGTGTTATAAATTGGTACGAAAGTTAGTTTAAAATCGAAGGCCCAGAGAAAGTCTTTGAACATTTTTTAGACGTCCGAAGGCGGAATAAGAATAATCAACTTTTAGGAGAGTAGAGGAACCGCCCACACGGTAATTGATTCCACCTCCAAATGTGAGACCTTCTTCTGAATCCTCACGGAATAAGGTTGTCATTCCACCCCTTAAAAAGAAAGTTTCTGCCAGAGCATATTCTAAACCTGCATTTACCCATTCGACGTTATCATTGGGATGGAGTGCATCCACAGCAAAACTGAGCCGCATTTTTTCAGATTCAATTATTTCCCCTGAAAGGCCCACCCGGAATAAGAGAGGTAACGGAAATTTATCTGTCTCGTACATGGCATTGACAAATTCAACATTTCCACCATTATTCGGATCCGGGTCAATACTAAATTTTTGATCTCGCCCGGTCATTTGCATTTCAGATCCATAATTGGACAAACTGGCGCCAAGTCGAATTCCATTAAAAGGTGTCACAAAAAGTGCGCCCAAATCTGCAGCAACGGACGATGCGCTGGCATGCCAAATATTTTGTCGGATATATTTAATATTACCACCAATAGAAAATTGGTCTGTCAATTTCCGTGCATAGGTGAAGTTCATGGCTAAATCACCTGCATCAAAGTATTCCCCCGTACCGTTGGGTTTCTCGACAGTACGGACCATATCCTCCGGCACAGATAAACTCGTCATGCTAAAACCAATAACACCGGCAGCATTTAAATTGATAGCAAAGGCTGCATGAGTAAATTGGATGCCAGCCAGCCAGCTACTGTTCATGAACATGGTTTCCATTCTACCAATAGAAGTAAGGCCAGCGGGATTCCAGTACATGGAACTTAAATCACCCTTCATGGCTGTAAACGCATTTCCCATGGCTGAGGCGCGGGCATCTACACCAATTTTTAAGAACTGGGCTGCTGTCGTTCCCGTTTTGGTAATGGTTGCACTATTATCTAACTGAGCAAGCAGGAGGGAAGAGGAAATAATAAATGTTGAAAAAATCTTCATTTAATGACCGCCAGCCTTCCGATTTTTTCTCCCAGTTCTCCTGCATCAATATGATAGATATACACCCCATAAGCGATGGGGAAATTATCCTTTGTGGTCAAATCCCAAGTCTCTTGCCCATCATCAAATGCCGAAATATGAGAAATCTCCTTCACCAATTCTCCGGTGGTTGTATAAATCCGAATGGTACATTCGTTGGGGAGTTTGTCAAAATATATTTTACGGGGACCGCGATCACGGGGGTTTTGACGATCAAGCGGTTCTAAGATATTTGTGACCACATATGGGTTGGGAACGACTCGGATATCATCCAATTCATTGGTGGCCATTTCTGGGTTAATAGCTGATGCTTGGGTCTGATATTGATATATATCTGCAGAAGTAAAAGGTCGGTTGGTGGCAATGTAATACACATCACCTCCAATGGGGTGGGCGACTGCTACATCCTGAGGTGAATTAAAGTCAATTTGCCAGGAAACATTAAGCCCATCTCCTTCTTCGAGGATGACCACACTTTCACCAAAGTCCCATGTCTTATTTCTAATCTTATAATCCAAGACAACAATTTTCTTTTTGAAAGGTATGATACCATGAGTCACATCCCAGATTTGGAATGGGGCAGTTGCTGTACCCAGAGAACTGGTATCAGCAATATCGTTAAACCAGCGAATTTCATAATCTGCCGCCCGCATATTGGATGCTTTACCATCATAGGGGCCCACTGTGGCAGCGTAATTCCCAGTGCTGCCATCGGTCCATTTTGATTTCTCATCATTCAGTGCTAATGATTTGTCTTTGACATAAAGTTTAATACCGTCAATAACCGGATTGGACTCTTCGTTATTTAATCGTTTACTCTCCCAAAGTGGGTAATGGGTGTACTCGATGGAGACTTGTTCTCCCTCTGTGATAGCTGAATTCAGGGTGTCGGTAACAACCACCTGCCCCGCTTCCGGGAAAAGGATGTAGTCTTTATCCTTTGTCATGATTGATCCGCTACTGTTTTTCAGGATAAAATGTTCGCCATTCACGCGGTTCTTTTTTAGTGTAATATAGACGTTTTTCTTAACAGTTCGGTTTTCAATGACCGGATTCAGATCCTCGATGGAATAGCGGGTGGGGCTCACATCAAATGTGATCTGAAATGTGTTGGTATCTTCAATGGCCATGGGATCAAGGATTTCCACAGCAAAATTGCCGGTGCCAAATCCAGCGAGATGTTTAAAGGCAGACACCGTATCCTCAGTCACAAATCCTTTCGTGTAACCTGCCGCCGGTTCACGAGGAACAACAGATGCAGTATTAACATCCAAAAATATTTCGTTGGTCTCGGGGTTGAGGGTGATTGTCTTGGATGATTCGCTTGGCCCAATACCCAAGATCTTTGTACCGTGATCGTAAGAACAAATGGCATAATAGTATCGCTGGCCATTTATAACATTATTGGAATCAATAAATGAATGAACAAGTCCTGTATTATTACCCAAATGATAGGCAACGCCCCTTCCGTCATAAGGGATATCACTGGGACCTATATATTCATTGATCAAGTCCCATTTGGCCCAGCCGCCTGTTTCTGTCGTATGGGGTTCAAATAGGAAGCGGGACCCATTCACGTCTGTAATATTTTGCTGATCTAAAAAGCTCGGGTCTGTACTGCGATAAATCACATATCCTTCAAAATCATATTCTTTAGATATGGGGTCCCAGGAGGATTCTGCAATATCATCCCAATATAACGTAACTTTTTCATTCCCTGGGACAGCTGTTAGGTTGGGCTTTTCCGGCGGCTTCGCAAATTGATAATTGGTATCATAAATTTGTCGGGCTGTTTTGGCATTTAAGGTCAAATCGTCAAACCCATCCCCTACCAGCAAGGCGATGGAAAATCGTCGGGCTTCTCCGGCTTTTAGGGTAAAATTCCCGGAGCCATATAAAAAGATATTATCTCCGGCCACATCTGCACTTAATGAGTCGAATTGGCCCGGTGTCATATAAGTGGAATAAATATAATCATCTTTTGATATCCGATTATTTCCCCCAAAGTTTGGGGCAGCGAAGCTGGTGAGTCCAATCATATCCGACTCGTCTAAATCTGTCCATTCAAAATTCGGTTCTCCCGGCTGCCGAATATCATATGCATTTCCAGCAGTAGGGAGGCCATCTTCCTCTCCCGTATCACCTGTGTTTGGGAGACCATCAATACCAATATCATCTGTTTCAGGATCCCAATCACCATCATCATCGATACCGTTATTGCGGCTTTCATCTATCATGCCGTCTCCGTCATTATCTTTGCCATCATGAGGATCTCCGGGACTTTCCAGAAAAATGTATCCGAAATAACCGGGTTTTCGCCCAGCCACGTCGGATTTACCATCTTCGTCCCAGGCATAGACCATATTCATATCTTCATCAAAGTATGAAAGATCATCCTGCCAATTAGAGGGGCCACCAATATGGGGATCTCCCCACATGCCAAATACCACTTCATTTAAATCTTTTGTACTTTTATTTGTCACCTTATATATCAAAAAGATAACGTCTTCTGCCAAGGGGTTAGACCATTGGTAATACCGGCATTCAATTTCAATCCCAAGTCCCAAGCGGGATGAATCTTCCGGAAAGGGATAATATTTAAATTCCTGGTTGCTTCGGTCATCCACCACGAAGAATGATTCCAAATCTGCATTAGATGAACCTTGCCTCAAAGCCCCAGGCCATACATGTTTTTTCAAGTTGGCATTATACCAGCCTTCAGGCCAGCTATCTGGTTTACCATCTCCATCTCTATCTATATCATTGGAAGTTGGTACTCGGGCACTATTTGGATCTCCATAAGGCACATCTAAATCATTATAGGCCAATGGCTCCCATCCCCAAAAAACTTTTCCATCTGGTGAAATTTCACCTCCGAGAGATACGAGCCCGTCACTGATTGCTTTTGCCACCCAGACAGGATTACCATCATCATCCAGAACCGGATCACCATTCGCATCTTTTTTGATATATGCATCAATATGGCTATTGGGTTTTACAGGAATTTCTGCACCAATAAATGGGCCAAATTCATAACCGTAACCCAGTCCTTCCCAGACAATATCCGTTACTCGGTTACCCGGGCTGGAGATGGAGCCAAAATTCCAGATTTCTGTTGTAATCTTATTACCATTTAAAATGGCTTTTTGCCGGCGTAAAATCTGATTATCTGCTTGTGCTCTTTTGGCTCGAACTTTTTCACGCCATCGGTAGAAATATTCGTGTTCTACAGAATTCCATTCTTTTTCTGGGCCCGACATTTTCCATTCTTTTGAAAATTGGCGTGGTTTATCCTGGGCCGAAAGTAGGATGAGTGACCATCCCATAATGAGTATGATTAAAATTGGTTTTTTCATTTTAAAAATCCAGCGAGAATCCAATGTTAATGGAACGAGGTGCTGTATAATATTGGGGTCTTACTTGATATTCGGACCAGGTGTGAACACCCGATTCACCGTAATGATCTACAAATCCTTTGGTTTCTTGGGTGGATTGAGATACGTAAGTATACCCAGCCCGTCCAGTGTCATTAAAAACATATCTTTCATTTCGGCGATCCAACAGGTTATAAATTTTTGTATATAGAATATACTGGAATTTGCCCACTTTGAAGTTTTTATGGAGACGCATGTCAATTCGCCATTGCCAGGGTTTTCGGCCTGAATTGGAAAGGGGGACATAATTGGCATCGGGGATATTGGGAGTGTAAGGCCAACCACTGGATAATTTATTAATGAGCCCCAGATTCCAATTCCCCGGGTCACCCACAGATACGGTCGAATTCAGAATATGACGTTGATCCCAAGAAAGGGGTACAATCCGTTTTTCTTCTTCCTCTCCGGAGAGGGCATTATAATAAAAAGAACCAGATTTTACACTATTCCCCTCAGTTACTTGGTACGTATAGTCCACAAAAGCAGACGTTTTGGTCACACGGTCATATCGCTTTGTCAGGCTAAATGTAAATCCTTTTACATTCCCATAGTCCTTATTCATATAAATTGAATAATTAGATGGACCATACTTTTCTGAATCATATCGAATGGATTGTAAGGCAAGCAAGTCCCGGATGTCTTTATAAAATGCACTCATTTCAAATGCCATTACGCCAGTAAGTTGTTGTTGAAGACCAAATTCATAGAGGACTGTTTTCTCAGGCTTTAAATCTGCATATCCGATTGTAGGGCCTAACCCGGCGCCAAAAATGCTCTTTTTGTATAGTCTTCTCAATGTGGGCATTTGATAAAAATGTCCATAAGAAAAGTGTAGAATTCCTTTGTCTGTAATGGGAAATGCCACACCAATTCTGGGTGATATCATTGTTTTGTTCGACGCTTTTTCCTTTTCACCTTCCGGATTCAGGAAGTCAGTGATATAATCTTCATTGGGTTTAAATTGGTCAAACCGTACCCCCACATTGGTGATAAAGTGATTGTACTCAATTTTATCCTGAAGGTATGCGGAGAAAAAGGTGGATGTATTGTTATAATGGCTGTGGGAAGGGGAATCATTTTCAGGCAATATGGTTGGTGTGCGATATGTTTGATTATCATAAAGAACGGAAAAGTTTCGCTCATCCAGTTGATCGTTCCGGAAATTAATCCCTGTTTTTAATTCATGGCGATTGGTGAGCTGACTGGTGAAATCAAACTTGAAGCTAAATGAACTTGATTTACGGTAGGAATGCCCCCGGTTCGATCCGCCAAAAGAAAAAGTGGATGATGTTGGAGATCCTTTTATCCGGGAGGTAGGCACATATTCAGACTCGTTCAATATCCAATATCGATCCCCGTCTTCAAATTCATTATAGAGAACATACTGTCCCGAACCAAATCGGCCTGCATCATTTTCGTGGACAGCGGTACTCAAATCGATGGGCTTGAACTGATATCCGGCATAATCTGTATTGGAAGCTGAAAATATTGCTTCATAAAAACTCCGTTTCCCCAAAGCGTGGTTCACCCGAAGAGAAAAGTTATTATTTGCTGATTCAGATGTGGATGTACCATCGGGGTTATATTTATAATAATGGGAATATGATTTTGATTTCCCACCACTATGGAGCATTTGAAGAGAAATCTTTAACATGGGGGATACGCGATAAGTGAATTTCCCCAGCAGATTATTGCTGGTTCTTGGGCTCATGGGAACAAATGTACTATCGCCGTTCATTTCAATATACCAGTCATCAGAGGTTCTAAAATCGGCAGAATCACCAATGGTATGCTCACGAATACCATAATAATACCCTTCGCTAGATGAAAAACGCCCACTGATATTGAACGTAAACTTTCCATCTTTAGACATGAAAGGCATGGGACCGTTTACCGTCCCTTCGTACACCTTGTTTGTAAAAATATTAAATTGATCAATATTGGTGAAAATATCAGTATCGGAAGATTGATGATCTCCCGATTGATAGGAAAGGCTACCATGATATTTTTTGCCGCCGTCCTTTATCTGGAGATTCACTATACCACTCATGGCATTGCCATACTCTGCGTTAAAGGCGCCACTCACTACTTTCATTTCTTCTAATGCTTTGTTTGAAATATTAATGGCAAGCCCATTGGTAAAAAATGGATTGGCTACAGAAACGCCATCTACATAATAGCCAACTTCATTGGATCGGCCGCCTCGAATATGGAGTTCTCCGCCGGCCCCCTGGTTAACGCCCGCTTGTGTAGTGAGGACACCTAAGAATGATTCTACAGGCATAACGCTTATTTCATCAGATGTTGTTACTTTTTGTGAGGCAGTTAGATCCTTTTGAACCATTGGGCGCTCTGCAAGAACCGTAACTTCTTCGCCTTCGATTACTGCTTCTTTCAGAACAAAGTTTTGGTTCGTCGTGCGATCCAGACTTACACGAATATTTTCTACTCGAAAAGAAGCATATCCAATATAAGAAGCACGCAAGGTGTAATTGCCCGGCGGGATATTTAAAATTACATATTCACCAAATTGATCGGTAGCTGCGCCGTAGGGCGTTCCTTCTAAAAATACATTTACACCAGCCAAGGGATTACCTGATTTTATATCAGTGACTTTGCCAGAGATCTTACCCGTATTACCATAGAGCAATGATGAAATGACCAAGAAAAGAATAGATATTTTCCAATAGAATCGAATAGCTGCGAACCTCTTTAACTTAATGAAAATTTGATAATAAAGTAGGTCGAAAATTAAATCATCAATGTTAAAAGGGAATCAAATAAATAAAGATTTTTTCATTTTTCATTGCGTACACTACTTTTTTGTGTCTATAATTAAATGCTAAAAATATAAGAAAAGAAGGGATTTATATCTTTTTTATTATATTTGTCGCTTAGTATTCGTTAATCTTTCATAAAGGAAAATAAAATGAAAAAAATTGTTAAAACCATAATTTTAACTTTTACAATTTCAGCCATGGCCTTGGCTCAAGACTTTGAGTTGCATAGTCTCTTTAATAGCGATTTAAGTAATCCTACTGCCTGGCCAGCTAAGGACTCTGGACCCCGAGGAATATGGAGCGGTTCTGACCTAGATAAGGACGGAAGAATGGAAGTATTTGCAACTGATTATTCCACTGGATCTGTACACGGATTCGAATGGTATTACGGTGATACCCTAGTCCATGTCTGGACCGGGACATCAAAAAGCACATACGGAAGTACACCAAGGTGGGTTCAAACCGGCGATACGGATGGAGACGGACTTGGCGAAGTAATTATGTTTACGGATTATAGCCAAGTTGATTCAGTGACAGCCGTTACTAATAACCCTGTCCCTGATAGTACGGCAGGTCTCTGGATTTTTGAATGGGATGGTGTTACTGATAATGGATATTCAACCACTTGGTCGCGAAATTTGCTGACAGTCTTTGATGATACATTAAAACATGCCAGACCGGAGCATTTTACTGTAGGTGATATTGATGGGGACGGCCGGGATGAGATTATAATGGCGAGCAATGGATCAACCAATCCTAACTACGGAACTAAATCAACAACCCATGCAGCTTATTCGGAAGATAGATTTATTATTATGGGCGTTCAGGGGGATATTGGTGTATTGCCATCCCTGGTAGAAGAATTTTCAGCTTCACCCAGAGATACGGATAAAGACGGAGTCAGAGAAAATAAATTCGGTGGCGGAAGTCCACAAGGTGTGGTTATTGCAGATACGGATGGGGACGGACTGAAAGAAGCTGTCTGTTTCTCCTGGAACAATCTTTCCTGTTTTATTATCGAAGCTACTGGACCTGATGCTTATACACAATCTGATACAGGTTATAAATTCGCGGATAGAGATGACTGGACCCTGGCACCGACTGTGGCCGATGTAAATGGTGACGGAAAAGATGAAGTTTATGTGGGCGCATTTTACAAAGGAATTGTTTATGTAATTGGTGATACAGACGGTGATGCAACCACATTTACGACTGACGAGTGGGGTGCCATTGATAGTCTAGCTACTACATGGGGTACTACAAAAGTTGGAAATAAATACGCTCTAGGAGCCGCTGCCCATAACAATGCGTTTGGCGATCCGGCAGTTTTTGTTGGACATGGGGCAGGTTTTAGAAAGTATGATTTCACGGGCACGGATATATTTTCATCCGCCAGTTACACAACAACTGATTTCACAATCGGTTCAGGTCACATTGATTCCACGCAAACCGGTGGTGCAAATAAAATGTTTGCAGGCTCAAACCTTGATGGAGATAAATACGGTGAAGTGCTCCTGGCTTATCAAGGTGTATCTGACAGCTTATACGCAGGAACTGATTCTGCCATGGCTAATCCAAACCGTGTTTTTATCAGAGTATTGGAATGGACAGGTGCCAGCACGGAATTAGCAGTAAAAGGCATTGTTCTCATTACACCTGAGGATTATAAACTGAGCCAAAACTATCCAAACCCTTTCAACCCAACAACAACGATTGAATATACCTTGCCAATAGCAAGTCAACTTTCAATTAGTATATTCAACGTGATGGGTCAGGAAGTGGCAACTGTTCTTCCCCTGCAGGACAAACCGGCAGGCACCTATCGTGTGAGTTGGAATGGAATGGATAATAATGGAAACCAGGTTGCCAGTGGCACCTATTTCTATTCAATGAGATTTGGTAATTTCACAAAGACCAAACAAATGACGTTTATGAAATAAACGATTCACTTGCGTGACAAAAAAGCCTCGTAGTAATACGGGGCTTTTTTTGTATCTAAAATATCCATATGGAAGGATAAATTCAAACCTGGCTCATGAATAAATATTATAAAATTCTTTTACTAACGGTGGTATCTCTGTCTTGTCTCCAGGCACAATTTCTGGATGCAGTAAGAGAAATATCTTTTGACGGGCCGGGACGAAGAGTCAAAACAACTTCTGGATACCAATTATCCGGGAGTGCATTTAAAATAGGGGATGATTCATCAATTGAAGGGGCGGCCATTCGACTATCTGGGGATCAACAAGCCATTGTTTGGTTTCAGTTTATGGAAGGGGATGGGCAATGGTCAAAGAAATATAAAGCCAAGACTTTTGCCGAACCCAATAGTAATCGTTTTATTGCGTCCATTTTAGATCAAAGCATAGAATTTGCAACAGCCATTAGATATGAAGTTCATTCATTGAAGACTGTAACCTTTTTAACCGGGGGTGTTTTTGATCGGCGGGATGGTGAAACAAAAATGTCGAATAATCCACCAGCGATCAAACCTAAACGGCATGGTGTTGAAAAACCCAAAGTGATCTCCAGAGAAGAATGGGGCGCTCGTCCTGCTGAATCTGGATATTCTAATCATCCATATTTTCGAAAATTGACATTACACCACGCAGCTGGTTGGGCAGCCAAAACATTGGATGAAGGAAAAGCGGCGGTTAAATCTATTCAAGAATTCCACCAAGATGGCCGAGGGTGGAGCGATATCGGATATCATTTTCTGGTAGATATGGGTGGCAATATTTATCAAGGCAGACCGGAAACAGTATTGGGTGCCCATGTGGGCGGTGCCAATACAGGTAATATTGGCGTCTGTGTGTTGGGCTGTTATCATCCGCCGGAAACCAGTTTGCCTTGTTATGATGAAATGACCTATGCCACTGAAAAATCTCTTATACATTTATATTCATGGATTGCGGATACGTATGGTGTTGATCCAAACGTTTTGAAAGGTCACCGAGATTATTTTGGGACCACATCTTGCCCCGGAGATAATGTATGGCCCATGCTACCTCAAATGCGTGCAGATATTGTATTGTTTATTCAATTTGGAGAACAACCCACGCGATATGCCCTATTTCAAAATTATCCCAATCCCTTTAATGCAACAACCACCCTTCATTATGATGTGCCGGAAATCAGCCAAGTAACATTGACTATATATGATATTTTAGGCAGAGAAGTCATTACCCTCGTGAATGAAGAACAACACTATGGTTATAAACGAATCGATTGGGATGGTAGAGGTAAAACAGGGCATCTTGTTGCCCCGGGCATTTATTTTTATCGCGCGGTAATGGGACCACTTACCGAAACAAAAAAGATGGTGTTGCTGAAATAACAATCCCTGTTGTTTAATATATAAAAAAAGGCCCCGATTTCTCGATTAAACAATTTGGTTAAAATTACTCACTTTTATTGATATGATGCTGTGATAGATGCCACATCATTTTTTCATATCCGGTTCAAGGTCCACACCCAATCCATCGGCAATTCTGTTGATATAATTAAAATAGCCCACCACTTGGGCCGTGTCACTGATTGCTTCTTGAGAAAAGCCTGATGCTTCCAAATCTTTCACGTCGGTTTTAGCCATTTTCCCAGGGGTCATTGTTAGTTTCTCCGCCCATTCACAAAGGGCCTTATCCGTATTAGACAAATTCGCTTTTCGCCAATCGTGTTTCACATGCTCAGCCAGTTCTTCATCTTGTACTTCATCCCGGAAGTCGTCCCCGTGGGCCTCGATTCAGTAATGACAGTGATTTGCCCGCGAGACTACGGTGGCAATCATTTCCCGCTGGGCACGAGAAATCTCTGATGGTCCATACATGATTGTCAAATATAAACGCATTGCATCTTTTAGCGCCGCCGGGCTCCGGCTCATAATTTTTAATATATTAAATACCCGCCCCGAACGGCGGATACCCTTTTCATATTCCTGCTTTACAATCCCTTCCGCAACTTCAATGCCAATCGTTTTTATATAAGCCATTTTATTGGTCCAAAAGATGGTAATCCTGCTCCATGCGCGCCTCATAATCAAAGCCTTCCTTTTTCCCGGCGCTTCTTCCTAAAAGATATATAAGGGTTCCTATCACCAGTCCACCCAGTGTCCATAAAAATACGTCAGCAATGATCTGGGTCATAAAAAACCCCATGGAAATCACTGAAATACTACCCAAAATATAGAGCACCCATACGGGCGGTTTAAATCCGGCTGATTCGTATAATGGCTTATTGAGAGTGGGCAAACAAATCAACGCCAAACCCTGCATAATGTATATGATGAAAATTCCAATGAGTCCTGTGCTCATGAGAAAATAGGCTGATTTACTCCACACCATACCAGTACAAATAACACCGCTGATGATTAGACTCACGTGGGGTGTACGCCATTTGGGATGGACCTTTGCCAAAAAATTGGGCAGTAGGCGGTCTTCACTAAAAACAAACAGCATCCGGGATGGCACCAGAATGGATCCATTAATGCTGGTGAGAAATGCGCTCATGGCGCCAATAGCTACAATATTTGACCCCCACGGGGGTAAATATTGTCCAGCAACATCGGCCATGGCTGACTGGGATTGGGCCAAAGTTTCCGCTGGTAAAACACCAAAAGCGACAAATGACATTAAAAAGAAGATCAAAACAGAGGCCAACACCCCTTTCACAAAAATCATTGGAAGCGTCCGAGTAGGATCCTTCGTTTCTCCAGCGACTTGGGCAAGGGTTTCAAAACCCGCATAACTAAAAAATAACATGGGCATGGCTGCCAGTAATCCACTAAACCCCTTGGGAAGCGGGGGATTATAATATTTCAGATCCACAGCAAAAAGCCCCGGAATCACCAACACTAAAATGCTGATCATGAGTATTACCAGCATAGCAATTTGAATATGGCCGTAATGGCGGACCCCAAACAAATTGACACCATAAAAGAATATCATGGTGATGGAAGCCCATAAACGGGGATCGGTACCGGGGAGAAAAAAGGTCATATATTCTCCAAGGCTGGTTGCCATAAATGCAATGGCACCGATAAATGCCAGTAGTTTCATCCACATTGCGATAAAACCAACATAGTAATTGCCAAAGGTTCGGGAAATGTGGATATAAGCACCGCCAGGGCGCATGCCTAGAGGTGTGGAAATAAAAATGCTATAAGCCAGGGCGGTGCTGAGAACAATGGGTGCAAAAAGTAAATAGGCCCAGGGTACTGCCGATCCTGCCACAGCACCCGCTTCACCGGTGACACGAAAAATCCCCGCACCCACCAGAAGCCCAATGATGGTGGCATAGCCGGAAAGTTTACCCAGATCGCGTTTTAAGGTTACCATAGAAGAGGGCGAAGATAGGGGTTTATCGGTACGGGTGTCAAGATTCGTAGATTTACTGCCCCCTTATCTCATCTGGGACGAAAATGATAAACATGTTGAAACATTTGAAGATTGTGATGTCTTTTTTATTAGCCATTTCTCCAATAACTTCAACCCTGAAAAAATCAGGCATGGAACTATATCCAACAAAAGCATTTATTGAAGAATAAAAACCAAGATCAAAAACAATGTGCCGGCTGCAGCGGCGGGTGTGTAACCGACGCCCAAGCGGGATTTCACATTTCTGAAGCCTTCACCCCCTTTAGCCAGAAGGACGAAATATTCAGCCGATCTTTTTGGGATGATACTATTCATTCTGAAAAAACGGATCGATTTTATACATCTTACCGCAAGCCACTAAAGGAATGGAAACAAGTGGATGGTTATCAACACAGAGATTTTTCCGTCCGAAATGCCGGTTGGCATGTGGCCGATTTTTTTGCAGAACGACTTGATGAATCCAATGAACGACGGGAAGGGTTTCTTGATTTTCTCACTGCCCAGCGAGAATCGAATGCTGAACCACGGGACATTCCCGACCCTGTAGAAATGAGTGGTGAGATCAAGCATGTGGCCAAGCTTTTTGGTGCAGATCTATGCGGGATTACTTTTTACGATAAACGCTGGACATATACAAAACGATTCAACCGCCATCAATTAGATGAAGTAGAAATGGATCTACCGGATGGGATGACGAATACAATTGTCATTGCCCATGAAATGGATTTTGAATTACTGAGAACCGTTCCCTCTGCGTTGAGTGGTACGGCAACGGGCGTTGGTTATTCCCGGGATGTAACAACGCTACTGGCTTTGGCACAATATATCCGAAACTTGGGGTATGAAGCCTATGCCAGTATGAACGATACCGCCCTTTCTATTCCAATGGCAATTCAAGCTGGTCTGGGCGAATATGGCCGACATGGTTTACTAATCACAAAAGAATTTGGCCCAAGAGTCCGGTTAGGGAAAATCTTCACCAACTTACCGCTATCCCATGATAAACCGATTCGGTTTGGCGTTGAGGAGTTTTGTAATGTTTGTAAAGAATGTGCAGAAAACTGTCCACCCTCTGCCATTGATTTTGGGGACCAAAAAGAAACCATTTACAGTCAATCCAATATTCCGGGTATTTCCAAATGGACAACGGACCCGGAGAAGTGTTTTGACTTTTGGGTGAAACAGGTAACCGATTGTTCCATTTGCATTCGTGTCTGCCCATACAATCGAAAAATACCTAAGTGGCTTTACAATATCAGAATTAAACTTATGGGAACCTCGTTTCGCAAATTTATGTTGTGGTTAGACCGAGCGATGGGAAAAGGGGAAAGAAATGCACCATCAAACTGGTGGAATAATAATTAGAGAGTAATTTCGTTGAGATATAGCATTCACCATTCGGCAATAGAAGCTAAAATTTGAGTGGCAGAATCGAACATAATTAATCGAAGCTCAGTATAAAACTTTTCATTGATTGATAACAGTTAATCAAACTTTTTTCACTCACCCATTCATCAATGGCATGAGCCCCATGACCCGCTGGCCCAAAAAGAATGGAGGGGATTCCCGCACCCGTAGCTAATGCTGAATCGGCCCAGTAAGACATGCCGTTAAAAGGTTTTCCACCAGTAGACTTTTGCAGTTTTTGAATTAATGAATCATCCTCAACTTCATTAGGTGGACGGTGATAAACTTGTTCACCGCTGACTTTGTGATTCCCCGGCGCATTTCTTACCGCTTCAATGACACGGTTCAACTCCCCATTCAATTTTTGTTGTGATTCCCCCGGAAGGGTACGTCTTTCCCAGTTGAGGGTCGATTGAGCGGCAATGACGCTTTGGGCAGTTCCGCCTGAAATAATCCCAGGATGAAGTGTGGCTTTACCCAGATAGGGATGGGGGTCCTCTTGATCCAGTTCATGATTAATACTTTCCAATTCTTTCAGGGCGTATTGGAGTGGAAAAATGGCATTAATCCCCTCTTCAGGGCGACTGCCGTGGGCCGCTAATCCTTCAATATTGATTTCAAACCAAGTATAGCCCTTATGGCTGGTGCCAATGGCTTCTTCAGTGGGCTCCATGAATATCCCTAAGAACGGCAGGACAGAAAGTGTAGGCAAATAATGTTTCAACAGGTGTTCCATGCCCATACTTAAATTTTCTTCATCAGCTACAAAAGTGAATGCCAATGAAATGGGGCTGGGGTTTTCAGCAAAGTAAGTCGCCAATCCCATTTGGATCGCACAGCCCGCCAGCATATCATAAGTGCCTCTGCCATAAAGTTTATCCTCATCTTTTCGAATGGTGAAAGGCTTATCCATCCCTTCGATTCCCACTGTATCCAGGTGACCATTCATGAGCAAAATTTTATTGGGATTTTTTCCAATGATAAAAGCAGTGGTGTTGCAGCGGTCATCCTTTACGGTATGGACATTCGATGGTATACCCAATCCCTGGAAATGGCGCTGGACATATTCAGCAATCTCTCGTTCGCCTTGGCCATCATTGGACAAATCTGGATTTACCGAATTTATTTTAACAAGATGGGTTAAATATTGGATGAGTTGATTATGCAATTTTTCTTCTCCTTATGGGCCTGAAGGTAATGGTGATTATAAAATAAATGCAATGATGTCGAGGAATTTGTATATTTGTATTAGATTTAGATGAAATTAGAAGGAGACATTTTCATGAAAAACATTCTTTGGTTAATAACGGTATTATTAGTTGGATGCGATACTAAAGATATTTCGAAAAGTGATGTAGCTTCTGCAGAAAAATTGGCGGGGCTCACTATGTCAGTTTCGGAAAGAGATTCGTTATTGTCCACAGTGAATCAGAGGGTAGAACAGTACCGGTCTCTACGCGAAGTCGCTTTACCTAACCATACACCCTTCCCTCTATTATATGATCCTTTACCTGCTGGGATGAATCCACCTCGAGGTCGAGATCAATTCAAATTTAATGATGTGAAAGTTTTTCTTCCAGATAATCTGGAAGCGTGTGCATTTATGACGGTTCCAGAATTGGCCCATTTAATCCGTACTCGGCAAGTGACCTCCGAAGCATTAACAAGAATGTATATAGATCGCCTTAAACGATATCAAGATCAACTTCAATGCGTAGTGACCATAACGGAAGAACTGGCCATCCAGCAAGCGAGAAAAGCGGATATAGAAATAGCTCGTGGACAATACAAAGGGCTACTCCACGGTATACCTTGGGGTGCAAAGGACCTCCTATCTGTACCAGATTATAAAACCACTTGGGGCGCAACTCCTTACAAAGATCAGATGATTCAGAAAAAGGGAACTGTTGTGAGAAAATTAGAAGAAGCTGGTGCAGTACTTGTAGCCAAATTAACGCTGGGCGCTTTGGCCTGGGGAGACGTTTGGTTTGGCGGGAAAACAAGGAACCCTTGGGATATAGAGCAAGGATCCAGTGGTTCATCAGCAGGTCCCGGCTCTGCAACATCTGCCGGCTTGGTTGGCTTTGCAATTGGTTCCGAAACTTGGGGGTCTATTGTGTCTCCTGCCACTCGCAATGGTGTAACCGGATTTCGACCATCCTTTGGTACGGTAAGTCGTTCGGGGGCCATGGCCTTAAGTTGGACTATGGATAAGCTTGGACCTATGACTCGAAGTGTGGAGGGGGCTGCTATTGTATTTGAAACGATCCGCGGTTCAGATGAAATTGATCGAACAGTGCGCGATGTCCCTTTTATTTATCCATCAAAGCGGGGTTTAAGAAATTTGAGAATTGGATATGTGGAATCAGCCTTTCTGGACTCAGCAGTATCTAATAATGATAAAGCGTCTTTAGAGGTACTCCAATCTATGGGACTAAACCTTATTCCTATAGAATTGCCGGATTTTCCAACACAATCACTTTCTTTTGTTCTTCAGGCAGAAGCAGCTGCAGCTTTTGATGAATTAACTCGAACTAATAAAGATGATAAAATGGTAAGACAAGTACAAAACGCCTGGCCCAATGTATTTCGAGAAGCACGGTTCATACCAGCGGTTGAGTACATTAATGCTAATCGCGCTCGAACCTTGCTGAATCAAAAAATGGCTATACTTATGGAGACAATAGATGTGTATTTGATACCATCCTTCTATGGCGACAACTTGCTAAGAACGAATCTGACAGGTCATCCCTGTGTGGTAGTTCCCAATGGATTTAATGACAAAGGTCGCCCAACTAGTATCAGCTTTATTGGGGGCTTGTATGGAGAAGGAAATGCATTGGCATTGGCAAAAGCGTATCAGGAAGCCACAGAATGGCATAAACAATATCCACCGAATTTTAAAGTTAATTAGAAAAATTAAATTTTGTAAATCGCTCATATCGCTCATATAACCATTGTTATATTTCTATAATTGTATTAAGTTCTAAATGTAATTTAACTTTATAATAAATTGGTTGTCTAACTGTATTGTACAGTTAGAAAAAATTTAAGGAAAATATTTTGCATAAAATTATAATAATTTCAATGTTTCTGATTACCAGTCTGGCTATTGGCCAGCGTGGTGGGCACGGGGGTATGCGGCAGCAGCAGATGGATCCGGGAAAAGTACCAAAAATTGGTGTGGTTTATGGAACAGTTATCGATTCTGCTTCTGGTTCTCCAATAGCATATGCTTCAGTATCTATTATTAACAATCGTAGTAATACTATAATGACAGGTGGAATTACAAATAAAGATGGAGAATTCCATATTAAAGAAATTGCACTAGGTCGTCATAAAGTTCTTATTGAATATATTGGATATAAAAAGGTTGAACTTGGACCCTACACATTTATGCCATTCGGGGAAAATCAGATAGAATATAATCTTGAAACAATTTCTTTAACTCAAACAACTTTACAGATGGCTGGTGTTGATGTTGAAGGAGAGCGTCCTTTATTTGTCCAAACAGCAGAAAAACGTGTTTTTAATGTTGAAAAAAATTCTTTATCTACAGGTGGCAATGCCATAGATGCTTTACGACAGGTTCCGGGTGTTGAAGTTGATCCCGACGATAATATTAGCCTTAGAGGCAGTTCAAGGGTAAACCTTATGATTGATGGAAAGCCATCAAGTATTGCTGGGGGAGATGTTAAATCACTTCTACAGAGTGTCCCTGCTGCAAATATAGCCGATATTGAAGTGATGACCAACCCCGGCGCCAAGTATGATCCAGAAGGCATGGCTGGAATTATCAATATTGTGCTCAAAGAAAATAAATTCGCAGGTTTTAATGGTAATGTAAATACAGGAGGCGATTCGCAAGGGGGCAATAATTTTTCTAGCCAAGTTAATTATCGAACAATCACCTTTAATTCATTTATTAACCTAGGGATGAACGATCGAAAGAGAATCTCAGATGGAGATAGTTATAGGTGGATAGATTTCCCCGCCGTTAGGAATGAACTTAATCAAACAACTGATTCAAAATCAGGAGGCCCTAATTTATTTGTAAAGACGGGGTTTGAATATTTTGTCGATCCGACACAGTCATTGGCTATCTCAACAACCATAAGTAATGGAAATCGAAACAGTGATAGTGATACTTATACATTAGACACTGGACCGGGAGAAAAAAAATATTATCGCACTACAACGGGTGACGGCGATCGAAATGGATATGATATTAATCTGAATTATGATAAAAAATTCACAAACCCGAAGCAAAAACTCACATCATATATTCGATTTTCTGATGGTCTTAATGATGGCCTCAATGAATATTACAATACAGATGATGGTGGTGTAGATTTTGTAGATTTGGATAAAGCAAAAAATGGGCAAGACGGAACAAGTAATAGCTTTGATTTTAAGTTGGACTATAGTCACCCTTTTAATGATAATAGTAAGCTAGAAGTTGGGCTAGCCAGCAAAGCGACTGATCGAGGTGATACTCAAATATCTGAAGTCTTTGACCAAACAACCAATCAATACATTGCTGATAGAGCATTTAGTAATGAGTTCGTTTATAATGAAACCGTGCATGCAGCTTATATCCAATATGGAGGAGCCTTAGGATTTATCGGCTATAATGTTGGTGGCAGATATGAAACTGTTGATATGATGTCTGAACTCAAAACAACCAAAGAATCATTTGATAATAATTATAAAAGTTTCTATCCAAGTCTATCCGTAACATTTGGTGCACCACAATTATTGCAAATTCAGACGAGTTTTTCAAAACGAGTACGCCGACCACGATCTCGAATGTTAAACCCTTTTAGCTCTCGTCAAGATACCAAAAATATTAGAAAAGGGAATCCTTTTTTAGGGCCAGAATACACCGATTCATATGAGTTGAATTTTAGCCGCTTTTCTAAAGGAATTTCATTAACCTTAGGAGGTTATTACCGATATACAACAGACAGAATGCAACGCCATAAAGAAGTCAGACCAGATGGTGTATCTATAGCTACCTATGAGAATATTGGTACACAAAAAACCAAGGGACTTGAATACAACGCAGTTGGTTCACTTGGTCGGAAGTTAAGACTAATTTTTTCGGGTAGTTATTACTGGGATGAGTTGAACTCGGATTTATATGGAACTGATTATAATAAGACAACACAAAACCAACGTATGAGAGTAACGACCATATGGAATATTTCACCAACGACTGAGTTTATGTTTTTCATGTTTTATATGCCACCAAGAGATATTCCAATAGGTAAAATGGACGCGATGACTTGGTCTTCTATGTCAATAAAAAAGAAATTAATGGATGAGAGGCTGAATTTGACATTAAATGTAAATGATCCATTTGGACTCTCGGGAATGGGATTTGAAACTTGGGGAGATATAGATGGGGACGGGACGCGGGATTGGTACCAGGATGCAAATCGAAATTGGAGTAGTCAAACACTTCGATTAACTCTGGAATATCGGTTTGGTAAAATGGAAGACAAAAGCAGATTTAGTCGCCAAAGAGGCGAAGGAATGGAAATGGACGAAGGTTCTGGCGAAATATTTTAAGCTATTCCGTTTTTAATATATTCTGGAAAGGTGCGGTATCCTTTTAGGCCATTGCACCTTTTTCTTTTTTTATAATTAATAACAAAGTATAATTCCCAATGATGAGTGATAAAAAATGGATGATTTATGGTGCCAACGGTTATACAGGCCGTTTAATCGTAGATGAAGCCATTAAAAAGGGACTCAAACCCATTTTAGCGGGACGGGCAGAATCGGTAAAGGAATTGGCCGATGAAAAAGGATTAGATTCGCAAGTGTTTGAATTATCCTCTAACGATGATATTATTGAACAATTATCTCATGTATCTGTTTTGGCCAATTGTGCCGGTCCTTTTTCTCAAACGGCAGCGCCCATGATGCGTGCATGCATCAATTCCAATACCCATTATATTGATATAACGGGTGAAATTTCCGTGTACGAAATGGGGTACGGTTTAGATGCAGAAGCGAAATCTGCAGAAATTGTTATTTGTCCTGGCGTAGGATTTGATGTGATTCCAACCGATTGTTTGGCAGCATACCTTAAAGAAAAAATGCCCAATGCCACTCATTTGGCATTGGGGTTTGCAATGAAAGGATCCAAGGCGAGTAAAGGGACGGCCAAGACCAGTGTGGAGGGCATGGCTCACGGCGGAAAAATTAGAGAAAATGGGAAAATGAAGCATGTTCCATTGGCATTTAAAGAGCGTGAAATTGATTATGGGTTTGGTCCAAGAAACGCTATTACTATCCCATGGGGTGATGTATATACAGCTTTCCATAGCACGGGTATTCCCAATATTGAAGTCTATTTTCCCAATTCTTCCAAGAGCGCTGCAAAGCTGCGAAAGCGTCAAAAATATATGAAATTATTGAAAGTTAACTGGATCAGAAAAACAGTTCAAAATAGAATTGATAAAATTTGGAAACCCAATACAGCGGCACAAAGAGCAGAAGCAAAATCATATGTGTGGGGGGAAGTCAAAAATTCAAGTGGTGAATCAATCGAAGGCAGATTTACTACGGTTGATGGCTATGATTTAACTGCCTGCGGAACCGTAGAAGTTGCTGAATATTTATTAGCTGATCATTCACAATCCGGTTATTTTACCCCCAGTCTTCTTATGGGAAAAGAATTGCTGGAAAAAATGCCCGGATTTTCTGGAATTGAATACAAGTAAGGAGAGAATGAAAAATATAATCAAAGGAACATTAGTAATATTTGGCCTTTTATTGGCTTACTTATTGCTTTGGCCAGTAGGTGTGGATCCCGTGGTGTGGGAAGCGCCGGTTGCACCCGCAATGTCGGGACAATTTGCACCGAATGGTTACCTAAAGGATGCAGAAGTTTTGGAATTGGATGATGGGATTGGCCCGGAAGATGTGGCCGTAGATGATGCGGGAAATATGTTCGCCCCTTTTGATGATGGCCGCATTATAAAATATGATGTATTTGGAAAAAGTCTGGGAATATATGTAAATACGGGCGGAAGACCATTGGGCTTGGATTTTGACGCTTCTGGTAATTTGATCATTGCCGATGCTTACAAAGGGTTGCTCAGTGTAGATAAAGATGGAAATCTCACTACACTAACAACAGAAGCGGAAGGGCTTCCATTTAAGTTTACAGATGATGTAGATGTAGCGTCGGATGGGAAAATATATTTTTCAGATGCATCTTCTGGATTTGATATTCATGATTACAGATTGGATTTAATGGTCCATCGGCCATTGGGTCGGTTATTGGTCTATGATCCGACAACAAAAGAGACGACCACTTTATTATCAAACTTATATTTTGCCAATGGGGTCGCCGTTAGCCCAAATGGTGAATTTGTTTTAGTCAATGAAACGTCGGAGTACCGTGTGACAAAGTATTGGTTGAAAGGCAAAAAAGCCGGGCAATCAGAAATGATCATGGAAAATCTTCCAGGATTTCCTGATGGTATTTCATCCAATGGAAAAGGTATTTACTGGATCGCACTTCCGGCCAAAAGAAAAGAAATTATAGATAATCTGGCAGGAAAACCTTTTATACGAAAAGTAGTCCTCCGATTACCGGAATCAATTCAACCGTCACCGGACCGACATGGATTTGTGCTGGGAATTGATGGGGATGGACAGGTAATTCACAATCTTCAAGATCCTTCCTCCGAATCATTTTCACCTATTACAAGTGTAGAAGAAAAAAATGGTATTCTTTATTTGGGTAGTTTGACTTACCCTGGATTTGCCCGAATCAGCGCTCCTGAATAATCTTAAGGGCAAACTGTGCAATAGCAGGAATCATATCGCCAAACATGGCGAATCGTTTATCCTTGGTTTGTCCTTTCAAATATCGGATATATATCTGGGCTGCAATCCCCACCAATCGGTATAATCCCAAGGCGTGATAAAATCGGATATTGGATACATCTCGTCCGCTAGCCTGTGTATATCGTGCCACCAATTCCCTCCGAGTTAGGAATGAATTATCCATAGGCATCATAGCCGATTGCTTGAAAAAATCCGGGTCATCCGGGTCTATCCAATAACATAAAAGAGAGCCCAGATCTGCCAATGGATCCCCAAGGGTACACATATCCCAATCAAAAATTGCCTCGATTTTCCCCGGATTATTTGCTGCCAACATGATATTATCCAATTTGTAATCATTGTGTACCAGAGCCGATTCCCTGGATAGCGGTTTATGGTCATTCAGCCAATTATATATCTCATCCATTTCCCGGATATCTTTATGTTTGGCCGCTTCCCAGCGTTTAGACCATCCCTCGATTTGTCTATCAATAAATCCATCCGGTTTTCCCAAAGATTGAAGTCCCAGTGATTCATAATCCACTTTATGAAATTCTGCCAATGCGTCCGCCAATGCAATACTCATTTGTCTGCCTGCATGGGGTTCATCAGCAAATTCTGATGGCATATTTGTTCGAACAACAATCCCGGAGTGGCGGTTCATTATAAAAAAAGGGGCACCCACAATGGATTCCTCATCAGAGAATAAAAAGGCTTTTGGTGCCAAGGGAAATGTATTGTGAAGTACAGACAATACACTGTATTCACGCGCCATATCATGGGCTGTTGGAGCCACGGGCCCCAAGGGTGGGCGACGAAGCACATATTCATGAGAACCATAATCAAGGTGGTAAGTGAGGTTGGCTTTTCCACCCGGAAATTGACGAACATGAAGCGGGTTTTCTGCCCCCTCTAATTTACCCTTTAGAAAATCTGATAGTTTTAGTTCATCAAATTTCTCATCCGCCCGGACAGAAATCGTATCGACATTATGACTCATATTTCTTTAAAATTTGCTTCGCTGCCGCCAGTTTATGCACTTCATCTGGACCATCATAAATTCTGGCGCCCCGTTCATGGCGGTACCAGAATGAGAGGGGTGTATCATCGGTAATTCCCAAAGCACCATGGGTTTGGATGGCTCGATCTAAAACCTTCAGCAACACATTTGCCACATGGAACTTGATAAGAGATATTTCAGTTCTGGCCGCAGGTGCACCTTCATCATCAATCTTTTTGGCGCATTCCAAAACCAATAATCGAGACGCATTAATTTCGGCTCGGGATTCTGAAATCCAAGTACGAATAACCGGCTGATCTGAAAGCGTGGCACCTGGTTTAACTTTTCGATCTACAGCCCGTTGACACA
>Ga0315339_1000486_pt1 | contig 49371 bp, 48 predicted proteins | sample ASW17metaG_FD_204514 | JGI IMG/M metagenome (GOLD analysis project Ga0315339, IMG submission 204514) | Ammonia-oxidizing marine archaeal communities from Pacific Ocean, United States - ASW #17 | ecosystem: Environmental > Aquatic > Marine > Oceanic | place: USA: California | collected 2016-12-05 | reverse complement strand
GACGCCCAGCAGCGACGGCGCCAGCTGCTGCTCGTTGCTGAGGGGCTGGCCGTCGTGGCCGAGGCCGCGTGGTGGGCCGGCCACCAGCGCTCGGCGCGCCGGCGTGAGCTCATCCAGCCAGCTGTCCACACCCGGTGCGCCGTGGCCGAAGGCCCCCCCAGGGTAGCGGGAGTCGTCGCAAAAGATGCACTCCTGCAGCGAGGAGCCCGGGGCGGCGGCGCCGACCAGCGTGGTGGCAACCGCGAGCAGACAGTCGCCAGCGCCCAGCTGCACGCGCTCCGTCGCCCCGAGCTCCTCGGCGCGCGCCATGCTCGGGGGCGGCTGGACGTTGGCCTTGTGCGACGCGGGGCACACCACCACGCAGCTGTCGCCCACGGCCCACAGCGCGCGCAGCCCCCAGACGCACACCCGGTCGGGCCGGCTGGTCGTGTCGTAGCCCAGTCGGCGCTGCTCATCCACCGTCAGATCATTGGCCCACTGCCCCTCTTCGGTCAGGCGGCGCGACGGCCGGTCCAGCTCAAACTTGGTCGTGTGGAACTCCTGTTCCTTCCCTTCGGTACCGTCGTACGCAGCGCGGTACCACAGTGGTAACTCCCCACCAGCCAGCTGATCAATCGCAGCCAGCAAGTCCGGATGCTCAGCCAGAGCGGCGGGTGTGGCGTGCACCGCTGCCGCCGCGCCGAGCAGGCTCGGCAAGAGGATATAGCCGTCGAGCTCGAAGGCCCACCTCTGCTCCTCGGTCATCAGCGCCATGGGGCCGCTCCGTGGACATCGAAGAGGTATTTTTCCGTTTCGGTCATGAGGCAACCCTTTCTCTCACAGATCGTCGCATTAGCGATTTGAGTTTGTTAGTGGAGGGAGGATGTAAAATTATGGTGTATTTCCACCAGCTGCTGCTCCGTCATTGTTCTCTTGGCAATAGGTTGTGACCGCCAATGGTTCTTGCCCGATGTTTTCAGACGCTGCAAGAATGTCGCGGACGATTCCATCTGCTACCGGCTGCTGGTATACATCAGAAGTAGTATCAGAATAAGCGCCAGTTAGTTAGCGATGATAATTATTTGTAATACCTTTCTTTCTATCTTCTCAACCTGCTTCAGCGGCCCGGGCAAAATCGTCTGAGGTCTGCCGACACCATTGCTCGAGCAACCTGCGGTGTTCGATAAGCACAGGACCAGCCGCCGCCTCTCCAGCAAGATTTTTCGTCTCGCCCGGATCCGTAAGCAAATCGAAGAGCTGCTCCGATGGTTCACCTTCGGAAAAGGCAATGTATTTGTGATGCTCGCTACGAACCATACGCGCCTGCATAGCCAGATTTTTCGGGTCGGGATGCATTTCACAAACCAGCGCGTTCCGACCGGCCGCAACTGGATCCTCGACCAACGGCCGTAGGCTGGTTCCGCTGACCTGTGGGCACGGGACCGATGCATAATCACACATGGTAGGCAGGACATCAATACCACAGACCAGATGGCCCTCGTCCACCGTTGCCGCAGGAATCGACCCCGGCAGCGATAGTAGGAAAGGGACCCGGGCGGGCTCCTCATACAGCCCCAGCTTCACGACCCAGCGGTGCGCGGCCATGCCTTCGCCGTGGTCGCTGGTCAAAACGACCAGGGTGTCCTCTTCCAAACCGGCAGCGTGCAGGGCAGCCATCACGCGGCCAACCTGCACGTCGACCATCTCGGTCAGTCGATAGTAGGCGTAAAGATAGCGCCGCCAGGTCTGCTCGTCCCAGTCCCAGGTGAAGGTACCTTCCTGGCCGTAATAACGGCGCGCCCGGCACTTGCCGATAAATTCAGGCTCGTCTGGGTCAATCGCAAAATTGTCCGGCAGAGGAGGAAGATCCCCCGCCGTCGCAAAGTTGAAGGGCAGCGAATCGGCCATCTCCTTGAGTCCGATCATCTCCGCATCGAGTTTGCCCTGAGGTGTGGATTGCTGCATCACCCAATAACAGATGTCGTGGGGATTGCACAGCGAGACCCCCAGCAAGAAGGGGCGCTCGTGTTTTTGGCCGAGAAAATCGATCGCGCAATCGGCAACGTGGCTATCGGCTAACATGCCCTGCCCCAGCGGCTGGCTAGGGTCGTGCAGACAGTCAAAACCGCGAATTCCAGGGCCATTGCCGGGTACACACCAGCGACCCGTCCAGGCCGTTTGGTAGCCGGCGTCGCCAAAGACCTCACCCATCGTCGGCATTTGCTCGGGGATCGACATCCCGTTGACGAGGACGCCGTTTTCGTGGGCCATCCTGCCCGTTGCCACGCAAGCCCGCGACGGGCCGCATACCGGGGCGGCGCAGTACCCTTGCTCGAAGCGCACCCCTGAATTAGCAAGGGCGTCCATGTGCGGCGTGTGCAGATAGGGATTGCCAGTACAACTTAAGGCGCGATTTGATTGCTGGTCGGTGAACAGAAAAAGAATATTCATAGAATAGGGATCCCTCAGTTGAAAAAATCAGCAATTGCGCCACTCTTCTTTAGTAGCTTCTCAGCCCCATCCCGCTTAGCCGTCGAGCGCTTCGCGCCGTTTGGCGATTTGTTGTGGCGGCCAACCCTCGGCCGGCTCTTCTAAGGCGTAGGTATACGGCGCGGCCCCATCTTCTTCCACCTGATATCCGTAGCGCTGCAAATACCACGCCCGCGATTCAAACGAATCGCCGGTCTTTGCCAACCACTGATGCAATTCGCGCTTGAGTGCCGCTTGCAGATCAGCGTGCTCCGCTTTATCTACCAGATTGTCAAGCTGGTCCGGATCGGCCTGGTTATCATAGAGCAACCAGGGGTCGTCGATCGATTCGGCGTAGGTATGGCGATCGGTGCGCACAGCGCGCCATTCCTTCTCAACCTGCTCTGCAAAGGGCACAATCACCTGTAAAAAAGCCGAGGACGGCCCTTCTGCCTGTCTGGCAATGGCCGGCCCCAGATCGGTCCCCTCCGCCGTCTTGGGGCAATCAACGCCCATCCACCCCAACAAGGTCGGCATAAAGTCCAGCGTATTGAACAATACCGGCGACACCTCCCCCGCCGACAACCGCCCCGGCTGCCGCACAATCAACGGCACCAGCGCCGAATCGTCCCAGGGCCACTGCTTGCGCTGCTGGCCGTGCGAGCCAAGCATATCGCCGTGATCCGCCCAGAAGACGAGGATCGTATTGGGGTCGTCGCCGACCGCGTCGAGCAACGTGCCAATATTCTCGTCGATCGCTCCGATATGCGCGTAATAGCCGGCCAGGTCGTGACGATTTTCTTCGGTGTCCGGCGTATTGGGCGAAAGCTGAAGTTTGGCCGGGTCAATTTTCCCCCGCCAGCGTTCGGGCAATTGCTGATAGGGATTGTGCGGCGGCGAATAGGAGAGGAATAGACCATAGGGTTTTTCGCGGCCTTCGATATACTGCAACGCCACGTCGGTCTCGTAGTCGGTGGCGTACTGCTGCGGCCAGATCTGTTCGTCTTCGTCTTCGTAATACAGCGGATTCAGATAGTCGTAGTGGTCGCAATTAAGCGCATGCCAATAGTCAAAGCCCTGCCGTCGCGGTCCCGGCGGCGTAAAGCTGAAGCGCCGGCTCCCGTCCAAGTGCCATTTGCCGACATAAGCTGTATCGTAACCAGAGTCGCCCAACGCATGCGCGATCGTCGTTTCCTCCGTCGACATTTGAATATCATTGATAAACATCCCCGTGCTCAGCGGATTGCGACCGGTCAACAACGCCGCCCGCGCCGGCGTGCAGACAGGTATCATCGACGTCGCGTTTGTAAAACGCACGCCCTCGGTGGCCATGCGGTCGAGATTGGGTGTCGCAATATTCGGATCGCCCGAACAACCCATGTCGCGGGCGCGCATCTGGTCGGCGAAGACGAAAATTAGATTGGGTGATTTATCCGACATTTAAATTTCTCCTACTCATTTCAAATTTTCTATTGCAATACTTTCACTACGACACAGGTCAGACTCGTTTCCAGATAGCTATTTGCACATGTCGGGGAGCTCTCGCTTAGTCCACATCTCCTGCGTCCATTCCGGCTCTGTCAGCGCCATCCTCTGCTGCTCCTCATATAGTTCCACACTTATCGCCAGCTGTTCCTCCTCAGTACGGGATGGCGGCGGCGTGATGTCTTCTCGTGGATAAGTCACGTAATCCTCTTTTGTCGCGAAGTCGAAACGCTTCAGTTGCCCAAGCTCCTTCAGTACAACGAGCTCACTAAGGCTGTACTCACTCGGATCATCGCGCGCAAACTGCATCGGCTGTGAAAGTTTAATACTGGGGAATTGCGCGAAGCGAGGTCTGCCGCTGGGGTTGCCTGCAACGCGGTGGACCATATACGGGTGCATAATGGCCAAGTCTCCCGCCTCCCCAGTGAGCTCCTCAAACTCACTGCACTCCTTGATCATGTGCGGTTGAATGTAGGGCTGGACCGAATCCGGGTGGATGCCTTCCGGATGCTGGGCGAGCAAGCTAGCAACGACGCTGATGGAGTCAACGCACATCTGGGTACCTCCAGAACCGGGGAGTATATCGGAGTAAAGGTAACCCAGCAAGAGCCCCTGCTGCGGCGAGTCGAGGAAGTGACGGTAGTGCCAGCCGTCCTTATGCCAGCCTGGGGCACGCGTTGAGCGCCACCCGTGCTCGGCCAGGTTGCTGTCATCGCTACACAGGTTCACTGCGAGGGAGTCTGGCAACTTGATTTGCTGCGGATCTTTCACCCGGTCCCAGCCCCGCACGCAGTCAAGTTGTGCACCGAGTGCGCGTGGTGCGACCTCCTGCAGCCGCGGGCTTTCCGGCGGCAAGCCGTACCGCGTCCTGATCTCCAGCATCTGCGCCGCCGCTTCCTTGTCACCGCGCGAAGCCATAATGTTAATGTTGGGCGGGCAACCGGTCCGTATGTATGGCTCCTGCTTCCATGTCTCCGGGTCGTCCTTCATGAGACCCCGTTCCTCAAGCTCGCGCCAGGCACAGGCCACGATATCCGCCGCGATCTGCTTCGAGACCAAGCCCTTCACCACGACCCAGCCATGCTCAAGGAAGTGCCGTGCTTCCTTCGGCGACAGCGTCGTGCACTTGGCAATCGACTGCTCGATCATCGCTTCAAAGTCTGAGTTCATCGTGCATCTTCCTATGCTAATTTTCATTTGTATTGAAATTTACGGAATGGCTCTTAGAGATGGGGCGCTAGCGCCCACAGTTTCACCGTCCGCAACATTAACGCGTCGGACGCCGCCCTGGATGCAGCAGGCTCGGCGGCGGGTTGGTCGCTGGATGCTGCACCTCCCATTCGCCCAGCGCCGGGGTCTCGGCGGGCACAGATGAGCGCAGCGCGTTGTAGACGGGCAGTTGTTTGCAGGTTTCGTACAGTTCCCGCAGAGCCGTTACAGCCTCCTCATGTAAATCGATGCGAAGGTTAATCGGCGCGACCGCGGCGTCCTGAACATTGCTCAATGACCCGCCACCAATGACACACAGCGCAGAAGAACGCTCCCTGGCGGGCGTACCGTTCCCATCCGCCTGCCCGCCGGCGTCTCGCCCCGCCTCAAGCGACGCAAGTAAACGGTCAGACAACGGGGCGGAACCAGCATGCTCGAAAGCGTTGAGCATGGCCTCGACGGTCGCGGACCCGGCAAGAAAATTGCCCATTACAGCGCAGGAATCGCCCAACAGGTGACCGGACCACGGACGACAAGTGGCGCCAGAATGGACCCAACGTTCACCAGCGCGGCTGATGACTGCAAACTGACGATACTCAAAGTTGGCATCCGCACCCCGAAGCACCGACTCTAGGTTGCCCAACGAACCGCCCGACGTTAGGTGCCGAGACGCTAGCAATCCAAGCTCAGGGCGGGCGAAAGCCTGGGACAAGATAATGTCACCTGCTGGCGTGTAAAACGGGCACAAGCCACCAACCGCGATCGACGCAGTAGCCATGGCAATTCCAATTTGATCAGTATCAGGACAATGGCCAACAACTGTGAATGTCATATTGGTTGTCTTTCGCCTTGCGTTGAATTAAGTCTTACCGTCACTATCGGGTTGTTCCACATCTCGCATGAGTACTCATCATGAAGCCAAATGCCTTCTTCTCAAAATGCGCTCGGTACACTGCACTGGCCTCGATACTGCTTGGAATGTCGTCGGCCAATGAAGACCCACTAGGCCGATGGCACATGTTCGTTGCATGTATAGGAAATATAAAGGGTCTTTTAGGATGATGGGTCAAGCGGTGTGGGTGTCTTATCGCCCTCTTTTAGGCTGGGGTCCCCGCCTTTATACGGCGCCTCTTTTAGGTTCCGCCGGTCCAATGGACGCCCGAGGTTGTTTTCGCCGCTAAGGGGCCGGGGGTAGACGGACTTCGAGGCGTATTCCATCCGAGGAAGGGAGGGACCGGGAGCGATGTAGCGTCGAGTCTATAGCGCTTTTCGAGCCCGTTTACCGTCATTGCGATATCCATGGTTAATCTCCTCCAGTATTTCGTTCATAGCGCGAAGAATGTGTTCGATGTCCAGCTCTACGGTCTCTGCCTCGATACAAATAGCCCGCAAGTGCGCGACCAAGTGCGCTTCTGATTCGCACACCCTCGGGCGTCCATCGGACCGGCCGAACCTAAAAGAGGCGCCGTATAAAGGCGGGGACCCCAGCCTAAAAGAGGGCGATAAGACACCCACACCGCTTGACCCGACATCCTAAAAGGCCCTTTATATTTCCTATACATCACCGCATAACTCAATACTCGACACTACATCGCTTAATGGTCCCTCCACGTCGGACAGCGTGTCTCCTCGAAGTCCGCCTACCCTCGGCCCCTTAGAAGCTAAAACCAGCCCGCTCGTCCATCGGGCCGACCGAGCCTAAAAGAGGCGCACTTAGGAGTTGAATCCACAGATCGACAAAGAGCACTTCACTCTCAGATCAAACAAATTTACCAGAAGGAATAACCATGGATGTATAGGAATTGTAAAGGGCTTTTTAGGGGGTTAGGTCAAGCCGTATTGGTCTCTTATCGCTCTCTTTCCTGCTGGGTGCGCGATGACGCAGTATAACCTCCGCAGGCAGCAGGGGCTGCCCGTCGTGACCAGTGATGTGGAGCTGCATCTTGAGGAGCGGGCGGCGCTGGCGGCGCTGACGTCCGAGCTGGAGCAGAGCGGTGCATCGCCGGCGCAGCAGCTCGAGCAGCTGATGGCCTTCCTCGCGGACCCAGCGCACACTGCCTCCGCCGAGGCGGTGATGGTGATGATAAGGAAGAACTCATTCCGTGCAGAGCCTTCGCAGGACGAGGTTCTCGCGGAGCTGCCCGACACGCACTTGGAGAATCTGCTGACGGCCGATGAGGCCTCGCTGTTCCAGCGGCAGGGGTTTTTCGTGATCAGAAATGCGCTGCCGCCCAACACCGTGCGCACGATGCAAGCCGTGATGGACGAGCTCGAGGCGGAGTACAAGCCGCGGCTGAACATAGGCGAGTACGAGCGCGTCAACCTCCTCGATTGTTTGGCGCTCGACGAGCGGCTGCTGCAGCTGCTCGATCACCCGTCCACCTTCCCCAAAGTGTGGGGGCTGATGGGCTGGCATATCGCGCTGTATATAGCGCAGTGTACGGCCTACCCACCGACGGCAACCGAGGACTTGGACGGCTCGCACGGTTGGCACCGTGACTCTGGGAAGTTTTCCATTGGCGAGCGCGATCCCGACGGGAAGGACGCCGGCTTCGAGCACCAGGTCAGCATCAAGATTGCGTACGCCCTGAGCGAGATGGACGAGCGCACTGGGATGCAGGTGATTCCGGGAACACACCTCGGGAAAGGGATGCGGGGACAGCGCATGCATATCCCGGCGGTCGTCGGGACCCAGGGCACCGACGACGAGAGCGAATGGTGGGACAAGCCGCGAGAAGGCGGAGGGGCGGGCAACCCTACAGATCCACCGACTGCGCTCGGCATCCCGCTTGACCCCGGCGACGCGGTCATTTTCGACCGCCGGCTCTTCCACTCAGAACCATTGAACCCGTTCGAGGGGACGTGGGCGCGACGGATGGTGTTTCTTGGCTACTCCCACCGTTGGCTTCGCCCCCGCGATGAAATGTCGGCCCTAGGGCGGTTCGGCGGCACATGCGGCCCGATCCGCCGCCAGATGCTGGGCTCCGGCCCCAGCGGTGGCACCGGCTTCACCTCGCCGCAGCCGGAGGACGTGCCGCTGCGCGATTACCTGCGGCACCACTTTGGCGAGGAGGGGCTGGCGAAGCTGCAGAGGCTGCTGCCGTTGACGGAAGAGGACCTGCCGCCGCAGGAGGGCCATGGCGACAAGGCGCGGCTCTGAGATCTGGATTCGTCTGCTCTAATTATAAACGCTGCGCCGCAAATAATCCGGAGGGTTGACGGGGTGAGGCACTCGGTCGCTCAGAATGACGAAACCGCCATCGATTAGATAGCGGGCCAAATTCTCCATCTCGACTTCGTCCGGCTCACCTTGGGGCAAAATGAGCGGCATTTCGTGCAGCCGTGGATAGTCATAGGCGATCGTGCCGACGAAGGTGGCCTGCAGGCTGGTGTATTTGTTGATGGTGTCGCAGAGGCGGTCGATGGTGTGGCTATTTAGATCATTACGCCCTATCCGGTTCTATTTTATTCAGAGACCACACTATCTTTCATATCCAATGAGCGCACACTATCTTGGTAAATGACTTTGGGCATATCATCGAGTTTTGTCCCCCAGAGTTTATCCGTCGTAAAATCCGGGGTGGGGTCGCCTATCATATAACGCCACAGTCGGATTCGATTGATGTTTTCCAAGCGTTGCTCTCCGCTATGCCAAGGCATTCGTTCACCGAGGATGGTTAGAATCTCCGAATCATTGATATCCTCGGTGTTCCAAAGACGGACTTGCTCAACCGTTGGGTTGAGACGCAATTTGAAGAGTAATCGATCGTTGTCGCTATGATTACTTCGTCCCGAATGCCATAGATTGCTGTGCATAAATAAGATTGTTCCTGCCTTACAAACCGATTGTTGTTGTCCGACAATATTTTGGTATCTTCCAATAGCGCCTGAATTGACTTTTCTAAAATGACTTCCGGGAACGACTAAAGTGCCTCCCATTTTTTCTGAAACATCATCTGGAAAAAAACAGATTAGTAAATCGAAACCAAAATCTCTCGTGTCGTATGTGCCGTCCTGATGCAAACTGTCTGTATCGTTTGTGTGCGCTTTTTTGTTGTGAATATAGTGATGATCGTATTGAGGATTAGGCCCCAGTAAACTCTCGATGATTGCTCGCACTGTGGTTAAGCGAAAAATATTACCCATTGCCGAATGCTCCCAAAGCGAATAAAAGGGAGCCCCTACTTTATCGTATGCATCAAGTTCTCCTAATGCTATGGCCTCTTTCGATTCCTCGCATAAATCCTTTGGAATAATTTCGTCAAACCGCAAATAACCATTTGAAACAAATTTTGCCATCGTGACTGAATCCAGCAGATCTGTTTTATTCACCGATTAACTCCATTTTTTCAAGGACAAATTCAAATTGTAGATAATCCGTTTGATGCTCACTGCCTATTAATGGGGAATTGATTGTGGGAATCCCGATGACTCTCCAACCGTCTCTCATCGCCCCTAAGACTGATTTATACGGAACTTCTTCATTTTCTACAATATCCGCTTCATCATCTGTTGTCCCATCATAAAGCGACCAGCCTACTACTTCACTATTCAAACTGGCATTCCCCAGATAAAGGATCAGTATTTTTTGCCTATACTTAGATTCACTCATAATTAAGTTCTATTTCAGGGTCAGTTGATAATTGGTTCATTTCATCACTCCTGCTCCGATTTAATTTCAGATTAGGGGGTCAGGTCAAGCGCTGTGGCTGTCTTCGAGCGACCTCGCGGTGGGCTGCGCCCCTCTTGGCTACGCCCTCTGGTCTACTGGGAGGCCATCGGATTTGGGTGTGGTGAATTGCCTAACTCTTGGTGGCGAAATGAGGATCAGCCATTAATTTTTTGAGGTAGGGCTCTTTTTTAAATCCAGGATAGCGATCTGCCATGCCGTTGAGAAAATCTTCTGTCCACAGTGGATCGCCGGGCGAGGGAAAGCCGATCAGTTCAAGTTGACGCGGGGTCGCTTCGCTCATGTAGCGAATAGAGGCATTTGCATCCATAACCCTTTTCGTATATTGAAATGATCCGTCCCAGAGGTGGTCCTTGCGGCAAAATGTCATCCACATACTTGGCTTATAACCAGTTTCATTCTCAAATGAGCTGGCACGATGAAAAGTAAGTGGTGAATACAAGATCAACGAACCAGCCGGGGCCGTCATGGGTAGTGCAGCAGACTCATCGCGACCTTTAGGAATCACCATGGTCGGTGCTGTTCCCACGGTTACCTCTTCAAAACAATAGGTTCCGACAACATGGCTATAGTCGTCAAATTCCAGGGTCGGTCCAAGAGAATTACTCGCGTGATCCTGATGAAAGCCGAAACTTTTAACCATAGAGTCCCGGTCCATAGCTTGTGCATATTTTACATTGAGGTGACACAAGCCGAAGCGAAATTCACGCGTTCCCATTACCGCCTCGACTAACGCGGAAAGCTTTGGGTGAGCCGAAGAATGATTGAGACCGCTGTCATCCCAGGGAAAGTTATGGGTTCCCGGAGCAAAGTTATGGGCGATTTCCGGTCTGCCCTGTTCGACCCAACTTTCATAACTCGGAGCAAAAAGTCGATGAAAGCCACATAAGGCCGCCAAACGCTCGCTTTCGCTCAAAAGCCGCTCAAAAATCACATAACCATTATTCTTTGTAGGTCTTAGCCATAGCCTGAACATCAAACATAACCCAACCTCCGTAAATTAGTTGAAGAGAGCTCTTTACGTCTTTGGATGTTTTGAGCACAATTCAGGGCGCAAATCCGGAACCAATCTGGCCGAAGAGGCTAACTTGAACGGCTAAGTGGTAGAGCAAGAGCTGGCCGAAGCCGGATACCATATGGTCAGTCCTCAACCGCTTGCTCTAATCGCTCCTGGTTGGACCGATAGTCATAGAGGGCAAAACGCACCCATTGGGGCAAGTCATTGTCGTCATTGATCCACTTGACCAGATAAGGACCTGTCAAGACACCAAACTGCTGGCCGATGATAACGCCGTGACCATCTGTTCCTTGCCAGTAACCATTCTTGAAACCAGGCCATTCGTCATCTGGACCGCACAGCACGACCACTTCGCCCTGAGGCCCATTGTTGATGGCGTAGCGGCCCACAGCGTCGACCCCGTCGATATAATGACCAGCATACGTCTTCGCCTTAGTCTTACCATTTTGGACAATACCGGCCAAGATATCCATGGTTAGTCCTCCTATGTAATAGCAAGCGTTGTCCTAAATTAACGTGAGTTCGGGATAAGACAAGGGACTCCTTTTTGGCTAAACTTTGGTATCCCAACCAATTGCAGATGTATAGAAATTATAAAGGGCCTTTTAAGGGGTGAAATCAAGCGGTGTGGCGGTCTTCGAGCGACCTCGCGGTTGGGCTGCGCGCCTCTTGGGCACGTCCTACGAAATCCAGTGGCAATGGGCTATGGGCCTTCGAACAAGCCTTCTTCGATCGGCATCAATTCGAAATCGGAAAGGTATTCCGCGCTGCAATACATTTTCGGATGATGCGAATGCATCCAGAAATCGTCGAAAACCTTGTCGCTTTCGTCCGCGTCCAGATAGGCCCAACTCAAACCGATTACGGCCCCTTCGGTAAGACGGTGCTTGCGGCTTAGATGCGGGCCTTCGGGATGTAAATCGTCGAAGGGCGTCAGATAGGTTTCGTATGTCACGGTGCCCGAGGACAGGTGCTCGACATCGCCCTGCCAGCCCATCGCCGAATAGCGTTCCTCTTTAGTCCACATCGCCTTGCCCCATAGCCAATGCCAATAATAGCCGTTGAGCGGCGGCATATATAGATGGTAGTTCTGCGCATAGGCGCTGCGGTGGCGGAACTCGACTTCGGGCGCTTCCTGCCAATCGGCGAAGTTGACGACCTTCTCACCGCCGTGGTCGGCGTCGATGACGATTTCCCAGATATCCGAACCATGTACAAAAGCGCCGGTCATGCGGCTGTGGTAGGTGTCGAGCGAGTCGACGACATCTTTTTTGAAGCGCCAGACATCGTCGTAGACCTCAGTGATAAAGTAGAGGCGGTTAGAGGTCTTGTTCCAGCCGACGGCCGTGCGACGGATATCGAAGTCGGTGGGATCGGGTACGGCGAGTGTGTCGGGCACCAGCACGCGGTTTTTAGTGCCGGTGGAGTCGATCGAGTATTCGAAGATCATGCCACGGTGATGGCTTGAATCGTAGAAATATTCGTCAGGTACCATCGACCAGTCGGCGTCGTCCCCGTCCATCTGCGGCACGTGGCTATCGGGGAACTGGAAAACCTTGAATGTAGTGTTTTGTGGGAAGTGGGCGAAGGTCGGCGAGCACAACATGAATACCGAGAATAATGTAATTAAGCGCATAGATAAAGTCTCCTTTTATAGACGGCAAAATACGCTATTGAGCGTTGCGGCTCAAGGGCGGTTTCGGACTTGCGGGAGATGGTTATATTGGAAGGCCAGAAAAGGAGGGGAATTATGCGTTGTCTATTGGTTTTATCCGCCCTAGTCTTAGGGGTTGGGTGCGGTGGTAGTGATAATGGTGGCGAACAAAAAGAAGTGGCGAACGAGAAAAAGATCGTCTGGTACGGCGCAATGGTGCACCCTTATATAGCTGAGGTGGAAAAGGGAGTTGTCGGTTATGAACGCGATACGGGTACGAAAATAAAGCACCAGATCGGCCAGAAATTGACCCAGGACAACGAAAACGCCAATGTCGAGGCGCTGGCGGCTCAGGGGTATAAGGGTTTTTCGATCTTCCCGGCCGACGCTAGTGCCGCCAACGGGCTCTATGAAGAATTGGTGCAGCATGGTGGCTATGTCGTCAGTTACGGGGCGCCGACGACCTTACCGACACCGGCTTCGTTTTGCGTGGCAACCGATGTCAAACAAGCGGCGATGGAGGCGACGGAGGCGCTGATCGGCTTTATGGGCGGTAAGGGTAATATCCTCAATGTACTTGAGTTGATTGAAGATCCCAATACGATTTTACGCAAAGAAGGCGTTGAGGCGGCAGTGGCCAAATACCCGCAAGTCCAGATCATCCAGACCATCGCTGGAATGGAATCGGTTGAGACCAGTACGGTCAAGATCCAAGATGCGTTCGCGGCCAAGGTGAAAGAAATCGACGGTGTAATCTGCACTGGGTATACCTCGACAGTGGCGGCAGCGATGATCCTTGGCGAGTGGAACCAGACGCCGGGTAACGAGCGGGTCAGCTTTGTCGGCATCGACACCGATCAGGTGGTGCTCGATGCGATCCGTAGCGGGGCCATCGACGCGACGATGTCACAAAATCCCTATGGCCACGGGTATATCACCTGCGGGTTGTTGAGCCATTTGCTCGACGGCTGGCTGCCCAATCCCGCAGAATACTTCGTCAATTCGGGTACGGTGTTAGTAACCAAGGACAAAGTCGATACCTTCCAAGAGGATATCATGAACACTACCCAGAAAATCATGGGCGAGCTGGAAAGAAAATATCTGCTGCCCCCCAATTAAGCCGTGTTAGAATTACAGGCGATCAGCAAGCGTTTCCCCGGCGTAAAAGCCCTGGACGAGGTCTCGCTCGATTTTCAGGCGGGGGAGATCCATGCCTTGGTCGGAGAAAATGGCGCGGGGAAGTCGACCCTGATCAAGGTCGTCACAGGGATATACCAACCCGATGCGGGGCGGATCTTCTATGACGGCGCCGAGATTGCTTTTCGCAATTATCGCGAGAGCCTTGATCGCGGCATCGGCATTGTCAACCAGGAGATCCAGGTGATCGCCGAAGCTAGTGTCGCCGAGAATATCATGCTTGACAAGCTCGACGGTTTCAGTCGGTGGAGCCGCATAGACTGGAAACGGCTCAACACCAAAGCGGAAGAGGCGATGGCGATGGTTGGTTTAGAGGTCGCGGCAGATACGTCGATCAGGGGCTTGAGTTCGGCGCAGAAACAGATGGTGCAGATCGCCCGCGCGCTTTCGGCCAAGGTGCGAGTTTTATTGCTCGACGAGCCGACTTCGTCAATTACCGAGCACGAGGCGGCCAAGCTTTTTGCTGTTTTGCGGCAGCTGAAGACGCAGGGGGTGGCGATCGTTTTTGTCTCGCACAAATTCGATGAAGTCTACGAAATTAGCGACCGGGTTAGCGTATTGCGGGATGGGCAATTGGTTGGCAGCAATACGCTGGCCGATTTGCCGAGAGAAGATCTGGTAGAGATGATGATCGGTCGGACGGCGGTAGTTGAATCTTATGGGGTATTGCCGGCGGATCGCAACGAGGAAGTTTTGCGGGCCAACAAACTCGCCGGGCGTGGGCAACCGCATGGGGCGAGTTTTTCGCTTTATGCCGGTGAGATCCTAGGTTTTTACGGTTTGGTCGGCGCGGGGCGTACCGAGTTGGCGCGGTTATTGGTGGGGGCGGAACGGGCTGAGCGCGGCGTGGTGTATATACGCGGTGAGGCCGTGCGGATCAATTCGGTGGCCGATAGTCTACATCGTCACAACATGGGATATATAACCGAGAACCGCAAAGAAGAAGGTTTATTGCTGGACTCGCCGGTCAAAACGAACCTCGGGATTACTATTTGGCAGCGGATTGTCGGCCGATTCAGTCGCCGGATCGACGACCGGGCGGAAACAGCGGCGGCCGAAGCATTGCTCGCCGCGCTCGATATTCGCAGTACGAGCTTAGGGCAAGTAGTGGAGCAGTTGAGCGGTGGCAACCAGCAAAAGGTCAGTATCGGCAAGTGGCTGGCCGCCGGGTGCGACATCCTGATCATCGACGAGCCGACCGTCGGTGTCGATATCGGGGCCAAGGCGCAGATCCACCGGCTGATTTGGGACCTGGCAGCCAATGAGGGTAAGGCGATTATTTTGATCTCGTCTGACATGCCCGAGATTATCGGACTGGCTGGGCGTATTTTGGTTTTCAAGGATCAGCAAATCGTGCACGAGATTGCCGGGATACAGAAACGGCCTTTACGGTATGACGAGGTCAGCCGCGAAATGGGCCAGCACTTGAATTGACGAGGAGACGGATGGGAAATTTAGACAGCCTGGTGCGCAACAAAGATGCCGGGATCGCCTTTTCGGCGCTTTTACTCTTTGTCGGATTCTCGTTGAGCTCGGAGAGTTTTCTCTCGGCGTATAACCTTTTTAATATATCGCGCATCATTGCGTTTTCGGCTTTTGTCGCACTGGCGCAGGCGGTGGTGCTAGTCGCAGGCGGGATGAATCTTTCGGTTGGGGCGATCGGCGGTCTGGCGACGATCGCGACCGGTTATGGTATACAGGTTTTGGGATTGCCCGGGTGGTTGGCTGGTTCGCTCGCTTTGGCGATCGGTTGCACAGCGGGTTTGCTCAATGGTTTGATTATCACGCGCTTGAAGATCAATTCGTTTGTCACGACGCTGGCGACACTCTTTGTATTTACTGGGCTGGTGCACGGTTTCTCCGAGGGCTATGCCTATACCGAGATTCCGCGGGGCTTTACCTTCCTCGGTCGGCAGAAATTTTTGGGGCTGTCCAATTTGTTTTGGGTGATGGCGCTGGTATTGTTGGTGACGCACTATATGTTCCGTCACACGGTTTTCGGCCGACGGTTATTGGCTACGGGCGGCAATCTGGAGGCGGCGAGGTTGTCGGGCATCAATACAAACCGAATGCTCTTGTCGTCACATATACTGTCGGGCGGTTTGGCGGCGTTGGCGGCGGTGTTGTGGGTCTCGCGGATGGGATCAGCGCAGCCGGCGACGGGCAAGGATTGGCTTATTACCAGTTTTGCGGTGGCTATCGTCGGTGGCACGGGGCTGGCGGGTGGTAGTATCTCGGCGTTGGGTTTGTTGATGGGGGCGTTTATTATCGTTCTGATCAAGAATGGCTTGGTATTGCTGGAAGCGAATGTCTATTATGAGCAGGCGTTTTTGGGTTCGATCATCTTATTGGCGGTGGTGGTGAGTAGGTTACGGGATATGTATGACGAACGTCTTAAGAGATAAGTAGCCAAAAGGGACGATGTTGGTCGTTCTTCCCGCTTTGTTCTATGGCTTCGTGCACATTCTGGGGCTTTATTGTCCGGCCCGCCTGTGGGGTGCGGACCAACTGCATTATTATCCGCTTCCCGTCGCCGTTTTTTTCATGCTGATAGTTTCCGTCACTGCGAGGGTTGCGGCAAAGGATTCCTGGATATTGCGGGCGGATGAAACCCTCGCCCCTCTATTGTTGGATCTGCGCTGGGCGTTGCCCGCCGCCATCTGGCTTAAAGCGGGCTTGGTGCTGTGCTGTATTCCGTTGACTTATGCCTTCAGGGGCCAATCCCATCACTTGGGCGATAGCGCCAAATGGTTCACGGTGTTGGACCACGCCCTGTTGGGATCCACGTCGATGGAGACGATCCCCGCACACCACAGCCGTCTCGATATTCCCGGATTTGAGTATATAAATTTCCTTGACGTATTTCTTCTCAATCATCTTATAAATGCAGGCTTTGCGGCATCGGGGAGTTGCTCTTGGGGTTGCTCGCTACCAACGCCAAGCCGCCGTCTCCCGGTTCCTTATCGGTCAGCATAAATTCGACTACCGTTAAATGGCCATCGTCCTTTATGGTCGGCGTTATTCCTTTGCAGGCGTCCATTCTTCTTGTTGTTGCAGGGCGTAGAGCGAGGTGTAGCCCTCGGACCAGTCCGGGGGGATCAGGCAGGGGCGTGGATCGTGGCGGGCCCAGCGGGCGGCTTGGCCGCGCACGATTTGGCCCGAATAGACCGGGCTGTTGATTGGATTATACGTATAGGGAAAGGCGTCGGCGGAGGAATAGGCGTTGAGCAGCAACGGCCGGCCTTTTGGCGAGCGGTTTTTCTTCGAGCCGTGGATTAGGCGGCAGTTGTGGATGGTGACCGATCCGGCTGGACCCATGAGATAGTCGACATTGTTCAGGTCGACCTGCCCGAGGTCGGATTCGGCGATGCAGCCGACCCATTCGCCCGCTTCGTTGTATTGATCGTACAGCTCGCCCTTGTGGCTGCCGGGCACGACCGCCAAGGGGCCCTGGTCTTCGTCGACATCGTAGAGATAGGTGCCAATGGTCAGTGGACTATAATTAGTGTGCGGCCAATAAGTGATATCTTGGTGCCACTTGACCTCTTCGCCGCCTGCGGCCCATTTGAAATTGAGTTTCGCATGGTGGAATTTGACATCGGGGCCGACCAGGTCGGCGGCGATATCGGCGAGCACCGACTTGGCGGCGTAAGCCCAGTATTCGGGGTGTTGGTCGACCGGGGTGGAGAGGCGGCGCAGGCGTGGTGTGGCAGAGGTGTGGCCGGGCTCGAAGTCGAATACCGCGTTGGATTGCTGTAAGCTACGGCTTTGCTCGATCATCTGGTCGGTGGTGTCGAGCAGGCGTTGGACCCATTTTCTGGGAATGGCGTTTTCGACTAATAGATAACCCCTGTCGAAATAGAAACGCCGTTGGTCTTGCGACAGGATTTTGGGCGCTGTGGCTAGGACGTCCTCGGGGGTCATAGGAGCCGTATGTTGTGGTGTAGAGCGTGAATCCGAGATCTGGTATTTATAGGGCAACATACGGAATATGGGGTTGGGATTCAATGGTGAGTGTGTTTTGTGTGGGAGATGTTATACTGTTAATGTTGGGGCGTGTTTAAGGGCAAACTAGGAGGGGATATGCGATATCGGAGATTTGGTCGGACGCAGTTGCAGGTGAGTGCGGTTAGTCTGGGAGGGGCTTATTTGCGGGGTGATGATCCGGAGCGGGCGCAGGGAAATGCGCGGGAGGTAGTGGACTGGGCATTAGATTTGGGGTGTAATTATATAGATACGGCACCGCTTTATGGGGAGAGTGAGACCTTGCTTGGTGGGGCATTGTCAGGTGAAAAACGGCCTTTTTATTTAGCGACGAAGGTGGGCTTTAAACCCGAGGGCTTTGATTATAGGCGCGATTCGGTTTTGCGGAGTTTAGAGCGAAGTCTGGAGCTTTTGCGTTTGTCGAGATTGACGGTGGCGCAAATCCACGAGGTTAATTTGGCAGGGTGGCAGCGGATTATGGAGCCGGGCGGTACGTTGGAAGGTTTGCGCGAGGCGCAAAAGCGCGGCTGGTGCGATTTCATCGGCATAACGAGCCGGGCGCTGCCGATTTTGGCTGAGTTGGCGGCGACAGGGGAGTTCGATACCGTGCTCTGTTATCACGACTATCACCCCTGTGTGCAGTTGGCGGCAGAGCAGGTGTTGCCGGCGGCGGCGAAGAGCGATATGGGAGTGGTGATGGCGACGGTATTGGGCGGTGGTATTTATGTCGAGGACGAGCGGCAGCAGGAAGCGGTGGAGAAATGGTATGATGGAGAAGAAGAACAGCGGCGGGTTTATTCGATCATCGAAAAAATGTGCAAAGAAAGTTCTACTTTGCCGCAGAGTGCTTTTCGCTGGGTCTTGGCGGATGAACGGGTCTCGACGGTTTCGAGCGGGGCGGCGGATATCGCGCAATTGCAAGAGGTCGCGCAGGCGGGAGATATGGAGCCTCTGGCGATAGCATTTAACCCCTAAAGGGGTTGTAATCCTATGCAGGACCATATAGATATCGAAGCGTTGGACGAGGCGGCTGCGGCGGTTGTGCTTAGGTTAGCAGGGTTGGACACGCCCGTGATAATCGAATCTATCCGTTTGTTAAAGCTCGACCGCGAGTTTTACGTACAGGTCCGTTCGACGGACGGGGCGGAAGGCTTGGCCTTTACTAACGGACGGGCGCGCTATTTCCATCCGATATTAAACCAAAAGATTATCCCCTATTTCATTGGCAAGGACGCGCGCGAGTTTGAGCAGCTCTTGATCGGGGTTTATCGCCACAGCAGCAACTACAAACTCTTGGGGCAGGCGCTGTGGTGCCCGGTCGCCTGGGTCGAATTCGCGATCCTCGATATGCTGGGGCGCATCGCCGGTCGGTCGATCGCAGAGCTTATGGGTGGTGCAGTGAGAGAGCGGGTGTCTTTTTATGTGGCGAGCGGACGTCGCGATAGTACGCCCGAGGAAGAAGTCGATTATTTGCAGGGCCTAGTCGACGAGACTGGGGCGAAGGCCGTCAAGTTCAGGGTTGGGGGCCGAATGAGCCATAACCAAGACGCTGCTGTGGGGCGGACGGAGAAACTGATCGCCTTGGCCCGCTCGAGGCTTGCCGACGATATAGACCTGCACGCCGACGCCAATAGCTCGTACGACCCGCCGAAGGCGATAGAGGTGGGCCGGATGCTCGAAGAGGTCGGTGCGGTGTATTTCGAGGAGCCTTGTCCTTTTGACCACCTCGAAGACACCAAACGTGTCGCCGACGCACTCACCATACCGGTATCAGGCGGCGAACAGGAGGCCAGCCAGCGCCGTTTTCGCTGGATGATCGCCGAGCGCGGCGTCGATATCGTGCAGCCGGACCTACATTATTATGGTGGGCTGATTCGCTCGACCAGGGTCGCGCGCATGGCGGCGGTCGCGGGCATGCCGACCACTGTTCATATTTCGGGCGGCTTTGGCTTCGTCTATATGCTTCATTTCGCGCGTTTTACCCCGAATATTGGGCGCTACCAAGAATACAAATGCGGGATAGAGCGCTATCAGGACTGGTTCGAACCCGCGATTGAGATCGGCGATGGGGCGATGACGGTGCCGACGGGACTGGGCAGCGGTATCGCCGACATCGCTGCTATTGTCGCAGGCGCTGAGCATATCGATTGATACACGCTGGCCCAAGTGAGGTTGCCGGGCTGCGCATTTGTTATTTTTAGCGTCATATCCAGCCGTGGTGAATGGTCGTCGGTGAGCCGGAAGTCTGTGTCTGCCAATCGGGGCCGTTGCCGAGCATGACCTCGTGGCCGGTAAGCGAGGATGTCTCTGCGGAAAAAAGAATGTCCATGATATGACGCGCATACTCGCCGTGTGTCGGAACCTCGATATTTTGTTCGATTGCTTCAGCAAAAGCTTTCCACTCATTATACATTTCGGTCGGCGTGTCGGCGAAGGGTATGTCCTGCCATTCTTCGCCTTTGCCCACTTTGACGTATTTCTCGCCGTGCTGGCTAAAACGCAGCGTGCCATTGGCGCAGATCACCTGACACTCGAAGGTAGGTGCGCCTTCGGCATAACCGACGGCGATGGCTGTACCGGCCAGGCCGTTCTTATAGCGAATAAAGGCGGTGGCCGAGTCGTCAGCGGCCTGGTAATGGGCCCTGGTGCCGATCGACGCCGAGACAGAGACGGCTTGTGACGCCATGACCCACGAGAGTCGGTCGACGACGTGGATGCCATTGGTCAGCCACATGCCGCCGCCGTGGTAGCGGCTGCGGTATTGCGGGCGTCGCCTGGCGTAGTTCCAGTTTTTCGACATATAGGCGATGGCGGTGATGAGGGGTCCCAATTCCCCTGAGTCGAGAATCTCTTTAGCTTTGACGCTGGTGGGGTAAAAAATGCTGCGAAAGGCCGACCATCAGCTTGACGCCGTTGTTGACGGCGACCTCGATCATCGCGTCGCATTGCACTAGACTGAGCGCCATCGGTTTTTCCACTAACACGTGTTTGCCGGCATTACAGGCGTCTACAGTCAGTTGGTGGTGTAGTTGGTGCCCGAGCACGACCGCGACGGCGTCGATCTCGTCATCTTTTAACAGTTTGTGGTGTGTCTCGTAGCCTTTGGGGATATCGTATTTATCCATGTATTCTTGCCGCTTTTACTCGAAGAGATCAGCGACGGCGAGGACCTGCACCTTATCGAGGTGTGCGATCGAATCGCAGTGGGACCGGGCTATGCCGCCGAGTCCGATAATGCCGACTTTTAGCATGACAATCTCCCTGTAATAAAAGCGATCGACTGAGCGGTCGCGGTGTATTGCTGTTGCGAATGGTGCGAATAAGGCATCTACAGATACTCGAGCAGCAGGCGTTCGGTATTCTGCCACATGGCATCGCAGGTTTGGTGGGTGATGTCGGGGTGTAAGATAGCGTCGATGCGTTCGGGGCAGTCGCGGTAGTGACTCTGCCGCAGCGCGTCCCTGAAACGTAAGGAGCCATCGGGAGGCACCTGTTCATCCTCGGCACCATTTTGGAAACTGATATGTGGACAGTGCGTGTAGCGGTCGAGATGGGTGAGCGGGTTGAATTCGTCGTAGCAGGCCTGTGCGTCGGCATCGGCTTCGCCGACGGGTTCGTTGGTGCCTGGTCGCAGCCAATCTGGGGTAGCGATCCAGGGCATCGCCAACGCGATGCGTCGGTCGATACCGGCGGCGGCGACGCTGATATCCCCGCCCATTGATATACCCCCTATACCGACTTGCTCGTCGACGGAGAATTGCGCAAGCCCCCAGTCGATAATCCGCGGTACTTCGCGCGCGGTTTCTGCGAGAATCGGCCAGAAATACCGACGGATATTGCCGCGGACCCGGGCGCGCAACTCATCGACGTCGGCGAGCATGCGTTCGCCGTGTTGCCAGGGGTCGAAGCTGAGTGCGGTGTAGCCGAGCGTAGCGAGAGCTTTGAGATGCGCGCGGCAGGATTCCTTGCTACCGCTGAAACCGGTGAGCCAGATGACGAGTTTGCCGCGGTCGTTGTTCTCTGGTTGCAGGTAGATCAGTGGTATATTGTCGGACGAGGTATGCTGTATCGCCAGCATTGTATTATTCGTCCGTTTTGGCGAAGGGGAAAGTGCCTTCGTAGCCGCGAGGTCGCGAGACATGCCAGGCGCTCTCGTGCATTGGCGTCAATTGGTAATGGCAGACGACATTGCTACGTTCCATATCGTCGCGTTCTTTGGCCCCCTGGTGCGGGATATGGCTTAAGAATAGGACGCAGTCACCGGCCTTTGGATAGAGCACGACATGTTCCTGGGCCTCGCACCAGGCCTCAAAACCGGGGCGGTCCATTGGTGTGGGGTGCAGGTGCGGCGGTTCAAGTAGGTGGCCGTTTTTGACGAATTTGAGATGGCCATCGCCGGGGCCGTTGTCCTGAAAGTAATAGGTGGTGTTGATGCCCACGGGGGGGACGGTGAAACGATATTGCTGTGCAGCGCGCTGTTCCTCCCAATAGCCGTAGAAATCCATATGCCATTCTTGCAGGTAGGGGCCGGGGTTGATATGGGCGCGGAAGCTGCGCAGTTGGCATTGTTTGCCCATCATGCCTTCGAGAAAAGGACGCACGTTGACATGGCCGACCAGGTGGCTGAAGTGTTCGGGTTCGCGGTCGAGCAGCGAGTCGAACCACATATTACCGACGGAGTTGAGTCCTTCTTCCCAGCCCTTCTGGCGGGCGTGCTCGATGCGCTGGCGAGCAGATTCGGTTTCAGTCGATGAAAGGGCGCCCTCGATAAGCAGGAAGCCGTTTTCTTCTAGAGCATCGAGTTGTGTATCTATTTTACTTGGCATTTTTTTGGCCTAGTTTCATGGGTAAAAGAAACTGCGTTCACATGTATCCAGCGTAGTTGTAATATGAATATGGCTCAGCTGACGCGGCCTAAAATATAGAATAGGACCCTTGGTCACAAATAGAGCGGAATCGGGTGTGCACGAGCGCGTGGGGGACCGTTGCACGAAGGAGCTATATCACCCTTCGTAAGTAAGGTGATTAGTCGCGCGGTGTGGGTGAAAAGCACGCACCGGCCCCTACGACGTGGAGGCGCGGGCTTGCCGGTGGGCGGCCAAATTACCCCAAGGCCGCGGAATCGGCTTGAAATAAAACGTGGTGCCCTTAAGGGGCAAGACCTCGAGGTTTTATGCAAGGATGTCAACGGTCATGGGGGGCAATCCAGCGTAAACCTAGCGTTCCTGCTTGGAGAAAAAGTAGGTGCCACCCTCCCATTCGGTGTAAAGGCCGGTTGTCTGCGTGCTGCCCGGTTTTCGTCACAGTCGACAATCACATCGCGGCGGTCACGACTTTATCGGCATTGGCATTCCAGTTGGCCGCGGTGGTTGGGCCGGGTAAATACAAGAGGCAAATGAGCGCGACAGCGAGTCGATGTTTCATATGTGCTATGCTTAAAATTGCCGATTACCCGCTCGCTGGACTATATCCGAAGGTGTGGATTTTTTATCCGCGTGACCTAACCCCGGAATTCACGTAGCTAAATAAAGTACAAATTGATCATTTTCAATGATTTGATGCATTTGCGTTTATGGAGAAAATTTCCTAAAATGCACTGCTATGACCGGTAATTTTACCTATCGCTCGCTCGTCTTTGGCGCATTGATGTCGCTGGCGATCAATATGTTCTTTGCCTATGCCCGGTTGGCGATGGCGACGGCGGGGATGTCCTCCGATTATATCACCGCCGGAGCGGTATTCCTGTTCTTCGTGCTGGTGGCCTTTATCAATCCGCTGCTCAAGCTGATCAAGTATTCGTGGGGGTTTAATCGCTCCGAACTGATCGTCGTCTACGCGATGATGATCATCGGTTCGGCGATTCCGACCTGGGGTTTTACCGGCAACCTGATCGCGATGCTGCCCAATATTTACTATTACGCCACACCCGAGAATAATTGGTCCGAACTGCTGCACCCCTATGTCAAAGAATGGATGGTGCCACAGGACGCCGAGGCGATCAAATATTTTTTCGAGGGCTTGCCCAAGGGCCAGCGCATCCCGTGGGAGCATTGGGTGGTGCCGCTGGCGGCGTGGATTTCGTTTATTCTGTCGATCTATCTGATGATGATCACCATTATGTCGATCATTCGACGTCAGTGGGTCGATTATGATCGATTGACCTTTCCATTGTTGCAGCTGCCGATCGATATGACTGAAGAGGGCAAGGACGGCTCGATCGTCAGCCCTTTTCTCAAGAATCCGCTAATGTGGATCGGTTTCGCCTTGCCCTTTATCTTGTTCAGTACCAGCGCGCTCAACCACTATTTCCCCTTTATCCCGGAAGTGCAGTTACGCAATAATATCTCGCTGTTCAATCACGCGTTGAACCTGTCGACCAATGTCAATTTCGTGGCGCTTGGCTTAGCTTATTTTCTTGCCTTAGATGTCGGCTTGAGCATTTGGCTGTTTCACCTGTTGACCAAGATTCAGATCACCACCGAAAATATTCTCGGTTATTCGCTGGTAGGGCGGACGGATCTCTTTATGGAAGGCTCTATGTCGGTGTCCTATCAGGGCATGGGCGCGATGCTGGTATTGGTGCTCTACGGGTTGTGGAACAGCCGGGGGTATTTGCGGCAGGTTTGGCGCAAGGCATTTTACAACGATGGTGATCTCGATGATTCCCAGGAGATCCTCTCTTATCGTACGGCGATTATCCTCTTGGGATTGTCGAGTGTTTATGCAACGGGTTGGTTGACTCTATCGGGCGTTCCATTTTTAGTTTCGTTGTTTTTTCTCTTTATCGCCTTCTGCATTTTTTACGGACTAACGCGCATCGTCGCCGAGGGCGGTTTGGGCTTTGCGCGGGCACAGATGACGGCTCAGCCCTTTGTTATTCATTCGGTGGGCACCGAGGCGATCGGCCCGGCGGGTTTGGTCAGTCTGGGCATGACCTTTAGTTGGGCGGGAGATTTGCGCACAATGATTATGGCTTCGGCGATCAATAGCATGAAGCTGGCCGATGTTGGCAAGGTGCGCGGCCGGCCGATGTTTTGGGCGATTATGTTGTCGATTATTGTGGGCTTGGGCGGTTCGGTGTGGATGGTGGTTTGGATGGGCTATACCTATGGCGGTATTAATCTCGACTGGTGGTTCTACAATCGTTTCGGCGAGATCATCCACGGCGACACCGCCTTTAAGATTGCCAACCCCAGCCATCCCTGGCACGATTTTGCCGAGGTCGGGCCGCGTTACCTCTATGCGGGAGTGGGCGCGGGGATTATGGGAATGCTGATGTATGCCCGGCATCATTTTTTGTGGTGGCCGGTGCACTATCTTGGTTTTCCAATCGGTGCGACCCTTACGATCACTTGGTCGTGGTTCAGTATTTTTGTTGGTTGGATCTTAAAGGCGCTAATCATCAAATACGGCGGGGTGACGCTCTACCGGCATTTTAGACCGTTGTTTTTGGGGTTTATTCTTGGGCATATCTTCGTCTCGGGTTTTTGGGTGGTTTTCGATTATATCACCGGGGAAACCGGCAACCGGATTCCGATCTTTTAAGGGAGTATAGCTAATGCAAGCAGGCGACAGGGAAAAAATCGGATCGCAGGGTTTGGAAGTGACCCGTTTGGGATTGGGTGGCACCACCTTCGGCAACATGTATTCGGCCCTCGACGAACAGGAGGGTCTCGACGTGATCGATGCGTCGTATACGGCCGGGGTGCGCTATTTCGATACGGCGCCGCTCTATGGTTATGGCATGAGCGAGACTAAGATGGGGCCTGGGCTGGGGCGCTACAACCGCGACGAAATAGCGATCTCGTCGAAGGTCGGCTACGTGCTCAAGGAAAGGCAGGAAGGCGACGACTATGTCGACCTCTTTGTCGACGCCCCGAAGCTAACGAGTTATTTCGACTATTCGCGCGACGCGGTGCTGCGCTCGATCGAAGGCAGCCTAAAGCGGCTCAAGACGGACCGCCTCGATATCGTGCTGATCCACGACCCCGACGATGGGAAGAGCATCGAGCCGGGTTGGGTGCCGGGCGACCGGGTGAATTTCGACCAGGTAATGGCCGAAGCCTATCCGGCCTTGGCTGAGCTGCGCGAACAGGGGGTGGTCAAGGCCATCGGTCTGGGTATGAACCAATGGCAGATGCTGGCCGATTTTGCTCGCGCCGGAAACTTCGACGCCTTTTTGCTCGCGGGACGTTATACGCTTTTAGAGCAGGAGTCTTTGCGCGAATTATTGCCGCTGTGCGCAGAGAGAGATGTGCGCATTATTGTCGGGGGGCCTTATAATTCGGGCATTCTGGCGACGGGGGCGATTGAGGAAGCGACCTACAATTATGCCGCGGCACCGGAACCTCTACTCGAAAGGGTGCGCGGCATCGAGGCGGTTTGCACTCGACACGATGTACCGCTACAGGCGGCGGCGCTACAGTTTCCTTTCGGACACAGCGCGGTGGCGACAGTGATTCCCGGGGCGCGGACGGTGGCCGAGGTCGAGGGCAATGTCGGTTTTTTGCAGCATGCGATTTCCGCCGATTTCTGGGCCGAGCTGAAACAGGAAGGATTGATCGATGCGGTCTCGCCGACGCCTTAGTCTTTTGGTGCGCCGGGAAAAACGCGACAAGGCGGTGGTTAATAATAATAAAACGCGTAGACCAATGAAGCGCTGCCGATGCCGACACAGGTTCCTAGGATCAGGCCGATAAAGAAGGGCAGAAGCAGGCGGTAGAGGTGGATGCCGCCGTAGCGTAGTGCGACGAGTTTTACCAGCCAGGCCAAAAAGATCCCGAACCAATCGATTGCGACGGTATTGGTTAGCGCGATGGCGAGGCCGACAGGGTGCAGGGGCCAGCCGGCAAAGCGGTACTGGGCAAAAGAAAGCAGGCCGGTCAGGGCAGCTCCAATTGTGAGGAAGAACGCCGCCATCGGCTCGGCAGGGTTAGGGTTGTTAATCGAGCTGGCGACCCAGGACCAATGGTATTGCGGTGCCATAACAAAATACCAGGCATAGCCGTGGATCAGCCCGTGGCGATATCCCAACCAGATATAACACACGATAGTGGTGATGAGGCCGACGAGCATCGCGCCGGTAAGGAAGAACACGAGCTTACGCCCGCTGATATTGAGCCTGGCCGGTTCGCAAACCTTGAAGGCGTGCGCGATCGTGCCCATCAGGAAGAGTTGCAAGTCGGCGGTCCAGACCATGCTTAAGCCCATGGCGCTTAAGCCCTGTGCTCCGAAGGGCGCGGTGCCGAAGAGATTTGTCAGGATCGGCGGCACTGAGACGGGCGCGCGCAGGCGGCCGATCCCGGTCTGGGCGAGCAGACGGGCGATGCCGAAGAAAATCAGCAGGGCGAGCAACAGGAAAACGATGCTCCAGATTAGGCCGAGGCCGCTCATATATAGGAAGCCGCTCATATAGAGAAAGCCGGCCAAGCCGAGCGACGCGGCAAAACGCGGCGAGATTGGGCTGTTGTGCTTTGCGCTCCCCTCTATGATATGTCGCCATTGGCCGCGCAGAAAATCGCGTGACATCCAAAAAGATATACCGACGATGCACAAGAGCGAGCCGATCTGCTGGTGGGCCAGCAGCACATTAGCCGGGGCGTGGGGTTGGGCAGGCAGAGCGACGGTGATACCCAGCCAATTGAGCAGGGCGCCCTCGGCGGCAATTATAAGATGAAAAAACCAGACGCTGAAGAGCACATTGAGATTGACCAAGTAGCTCAAGCCGACGACTAACAGATCGGTGTTGGTCGCATAACTGAGGCTGAATTGCCGAATTTCGATACGGCCGCCGGGAATGCCGAAATTGTGGATGATCTCGATGTCGAAAATCTGGTCGAGCATATTAGCGGTGGGAAAGATCCAGGCGATAAAAAAACCGCACCACAGTAATTTACTCTTGAGGATGGAGTTTACCGGATTTTCAAGGCTTTGCAAAAGCATATTGGGCACGACGGCCAGCGGATAGACCAGGCGCTCTTGGCGCGACCACTGGTGGTGCACCAGGCTGATCAGCGCGACACTGACGAAGAAGAAGGCCAGCATAAACATACCCCACCAGAAAAGCGGACCGGCCCACAACCCCCATGGTATGGCGCTGCCGGCGTCGGTGCCTTCGAAGAGTTGGCGGATGGCTTCGAGATCGCGCGGCGCGGCCCAATTGGGGATATACGGCCAGAGCAGGTCCGACCAGTTATTCTCGGGGGTCGCGTAGTAGAATACGCCGGCGATAAAGGGGATGAAGTAGCCGCCGAACCCCATTGAGGGTAGTACGACTGCGACCATCAGCGCCGCGTAGACCAGGGCGAAATTGGAGGGTGAGAGGCGTAAGAGCGGATGCAGCAGGCGCAACAACAGGGTAGCGACGGTGAGCCAAAAGATGAAGAAGATGACGCCGATGGTGTTAAAGTGATCGGTTAAGCCGGTATAGTTGCCGTAGAGAACATAGGTCCGAACGCTGGTAAAAGTCATAAAGACACTAAAGACCATGACCAGGCCGAAGGAGAATACAGTGCTGATTAAGGATGGGGTTTCGCGATGGGGCATAGCGCGTTGTTTCTCTTGGGCGCGAAAACGAGTAATTTAGGGCATATGACCACTGAAAGCTATGGCTTATGGCCTCATTAGCAAGCATCTATAACAAAGGGCGCCGACCGCTGTGGATCGTGTTGGCTTTGGCCTTGCTCATGCGGATCGCCTATGTACTCGAGATTGATCAGAGCCCGCTCTTCGTGTATCCCGCCGTCGATTCTGAGACCTATACCCGCCAGGCCGAGGGCCTGGCCGCCGGTAATTGGTTGGGCGTGGGGCAGGGGCCGTTCTGGCAACCGCCGCTCTATCCTTATTTCCTCGGCGCAGTCAAAGCCGCTTTTCCGCAGGCTTTCTTCCACGTCGCGCGGCTGTTACAGGCGCTATTGGGGGCGCTGGTCTGCGCGATGGTCTGGTGGGTAGGACGCTATATGTTCAGCCCTGCGGTGGGATTTCTGGCCGGTATTTTCGCAGCGGCGTGCGGTCCGCTGATCTTTTTCGACGGCGAGCTTTTGCCAGCCTCACTGGCGGCTTTCCTCAATATGCTGGCCTTAGTGGTTTTATTGCGTGTCTGGCGCTGGCCGACGGGGTGGGGCTTTTTCGTTGCGGGTCTGGCCTTTGGTGTCGGTGCTTTGGCGGTGCCTACGGTGGTGATCTTCGCGATAATGGTGCCCATTGGTCTATTGCGCCGTTTTCCGCATCGACAGGGCTTGCTCTTTAGCGTGATATTCCTGTTGGGGCTGGCCATGCCGATCGCGTCGGTCGCAGCCCGCAATCATATAGTCGGCGGCGACCAGGTGGTGATTTCCTACAACATGGGGATCAATTTCTATATCGGAAACAATTCCGATTACGAGCGGACGGTCGCCATACGCCCAGGTTGGGAATGGGATGAGTTGGTGACGCAGCCGGCTCGTGCGGGCATCCGTCGCCCGTCGGCCAAGTCAGCGTATTTCATGGACAAGGCCTGGGATTATATAAGCGCCGAGCCGGTCGAATGGATAGGGTTAATGATGCGCAAGATGGGCTCGTTCTGGCACGGGGATGAGGTCGGGCGCAATCAGCCGATTTATTATTGGCGCAATTATTCGTCTGTTTTGTCGGCGACTCTGTGGAAGGCGGGTATCGCCTTTCCCTTTGGCCTGGCGGCGCCTTTGGCGCTGTGGGGGTTGCTCTTAAGCCTCAGACGTATCGGGCCAACCCTGCCGATGATGTATGTGGTAAGTTATTGCATGGGGGTCGCGATGTTTTTTGTCTCGGCGCGTTATCGCGTGCCGGTGTTGCCGGTGGCAATGGTTTTTGCCGCCTATGGCGCTTGCGGGCTATATGCCTGGGCGGTGGCTGGGCGCTGGCGTTCGGTGGGATTAGGCTTTGCGGTTTGTGTGCTTTTCGCGCTCCCGATCAATCGCGATATAGGTTCGATGGAGATGGACGGGGATGCGGCAATTCACTATAACCTGGGCAACGCCTATGCCAAGCGCGGTGAACGGCAGCAGGCGTTGGCGGAGTTCGCCGCGTCGGTGAAAAAAGATCCACAATATTGGCAGGCGTGGTTGAATCTGGGCAGCGTTAAGGGGACGTTGGGTGATGTGCGGGGGGCTGGAGAGATTTTCTCGCAGCTCTCACGTGAGGCGCCCGATCAGGTCGAACCCTGGCTCAACCTCGCGCATGTGCGCATTATGCAGCGCGATCTACGCGGGGCCTTTGCCGCATATGAGGCGGTGCTGGTAATAAACCCGAAATTGCTGCCAGCCTATGTCGAAATGATTTCGCTCCACGGGCAGATGGAAGATCTGGCGCAGGCGGCACAGGTGCTCAAACGCGCGGTGGATAATGTGCCTGAAGAGCGTGTGCGGTTGCGGCAATTATACGACAAGATACAGATGCAGGTATTGTCGAAAAAATAATCGCGGTTTAGAGCAGGTGGCCCAACGCGACCGCGATCAGCAACTCCAACGAGATCCAGCCGAAGAGTGTCTCGACGCTGGCTAACAGTTTGAGGTGGCCGGTCGCGTACCAGGCCCGGTACGCCGGCGCGGGTAGCTTTACGTAACTGGGAGAGCAGTAATTCGATGGGGGCTAACGTATAGGGCTGCCCGTCGATCGAGAGCTATCGCGCAATGGCTTGTGCATTGGCTGCGGTTCTGAGCAGGAGCAGTAAGATCAGCGCGTATCACATCTAAATAATTGTGGGTATAGTGGGCCAAAATAATATGCAAAATGGCGATAGAAGTCTATGTGTGAAGTTGTAAGGCGGTGGTCTAATTGAAGTGGACTTTTGTTTTATTAAGCGGTCTTTGTGTGTCATAATAAGCACTAGCGAGGATGTGATACGATGAAAGAGGGGCAACCGATAAAAGAAATCGAAAGTGACGGGGTGGTATTTCGTTTTCGCTATGCGCGTTGGTCCGATGCGCCCGCCTATGTTGATATGTGCAATATTCTGCATCGCGAGCAAGTTATGGCCTATCATGCGGCGACGGATTTTTCACTGGGCATCGAGCGTTTGAGCCGATTCCTGCTCGGCCTGGAAACCGGTAAGTTAGCCCATGTGGCGATTGAGACCGAAGGGCGGATCGTCGGCGAGGGCGCGATACAGACGGGCACGGCACCAATGACCGGCACGCTCGGCATCAAGATCATCGGCGCTTGCCGCCGTCGGGGGTTGGGTGAGCAGATGATGTCGATCCTTGAGGAAGAGGCGCGCAAATTGGGTTTGCAGCGGATCTTCCTGGTCGTATGGGGTTTGAACGAAGCTGCTTATCGGCTCTACTTAAAGGTGGGTTATCGCGAAGTAGGCCGCATAACAAAATGGTTTGAGAAAGAGGATGAAGCGGGTAATGTCGTATTGTCGGATCGCGTCGATATGATTAAGGAGATTGTCGGGGCTTAGGGGTTTGTGCCAATGTTTAACCTGTTAGAAATCCCGTGCGGATTGCGAATTTTGGCCCCATGTCCTTAGGGGCTACAGAACCAAAACGAAAAGTGAACAGGAGATATGACCGAAGACGAGTTTGCACGCCATGTAGAGTGTATGCGACAGGACGGTTTTGCGATACTGCCGAATATCCTGACGGAGAGGGAGTGCGATGCGGCGCACGATGCGTTGGATCGCCTGGAGCCCGATCGCGCCCAGGGTAGTTGCGAATGCCTGTTCAACAAAGACCGCGCCTTCGAGCGAATATATCAGGTACCCGACCTGCTAAAGTTTATTCGTTATTTCCTCGGCGCCGACGCCTTGTTGAGCTCGATGCACGGCTCTATCCTCGCGCCCGGAGTTGGCGGGGGGGCGTTGCATGCTGACGGGGCGATCACTGGGCACAATCGCGACGCTTCCCTCGCGCCGGCCGATGCCGGCTTTCGCATCACGAGCCATGTGGTCGCGCTCAATTGCATTGTGTGCATCAGCGAGTTTACGGATCAAAACGGGGCGACGGAACTCGTGCCGGGCAGCCATTTGCACCCGACCTTGGACCGTCCGGCCGATGCTGAGGTCCGCGCGAAGCCCGCGGTCGCGGAGCGAGGCTCAGTGGTTGTCTTTAACGCCAATACTTGGCACGGTCCGTCTAAAAATCGCAGTGACTTGCCGCGCTATGCGGTGCTTAATCCCTGGCGTCGATATTGGACCCGTTGCGAATACGAACTCGCGCGGGTAGTTGCCCCCGAGGTTTTGGCGCGGGCCGGAGAAGAGGGGCAGGTCATTTTCGGTATAGGCGCCTGTCCGCCCTATCTAGAAATCTGGCAGTGGGATCGAAACTCCGGGCGGCCAAAGGAAGAAGCGGCGCATTTGCAACGAGATTGAAGCAGTTCGTGCGATGTCCGTGCACTGCGTCTTGTTCTGGGGGGTAGGTTGAGGTGTTGACCGGTAAAACCTGTGGAAAAGGAAAAAATTTTAGGAGTGGTATCTTGGACGTAAAGAGTCAAGCTAATATAACGATCGGGATAAGCGTGAAGATCGTTCAGAAGCAGGACCAGCGTACGGGGCAGTTGACTGAAGGAGTGGTCAGTGCAATTCTCACCAAATCATCGAATCATCCGCACGGGATCAAGGTGCGTTTGGAAACGGGTGAAGTAGGGCGAGTGCAGAAAATTGTAGCAACCTAAACCGGAGAATGCGAAGTGCCTTTTATTAATGTAAAAATGCTTTCGGGTCGCTCGACCGAGCAAAAGCGCGCGCTTGTCGGGGCGTTGACGGCTGCGATGGTCGATACTTGCGGGGCCGATAAGGACGGGACGACGGTGGTTATCGAAGAATACGAGCGCGAGCACTGGGCTAAGGGCGGCGTGCTGATTTCTGACCGGTGATGGCTGACCGATGCGCCGTGCTCGTCACCGGTCAGCGGGGTTATTCGGCGGTATATTGCGGCTGGTGCTCGAGTTTGAACCAGAGCACGGTTCGGCCTTTCCCCGCGATTAACAAAGGCCGTCGGTCTGTTTAGGCGATCGCTTCTGATTGCGGACCGGACGCAACTAACTAGTGAGAATGGCTTCGTCGCCACCGATGCTGAGCTAATTGCGCACATTGCGGGTATTTTCTCCCGTCAGCGAAGCGAGCAAATCGATTAAGTGCTGGTCGTCTTGGCCTAGCACCGTCATAATATCCCTGATTTTCCACACCGTTAGAACGTGCATATCGTGCATCGAATTCCCCTTTAGACTCACAGTTCCAGGCAAATATGGAACGGATGAAGTGCTACAAGGGGAGTCTGTGGTGGGGTTTTCTAGTGTAGCATCTATCCCAAATTAAAGCTCGTGCTGGTTTATGCTAAGAAGGTAATAGCGCCGGAGTCTTCACGTCCCTGCCAGACGGCGCCGGAGGGATAGGTGTGGTCTGCGACGAAATCGGGGCGCATCTCTAGGTTCCAGCCGGGTTGCGTCGGTGTTATATAACAACCGTCAGCGACACCTATCGGGTCGTTGAACACGCCGTCCTGAAGAAAGTTCAAATATTCGACAACCTGGCCGTCGGAATGCGCGGCAACGGCGATCTGGTCCCATAGCGCATAGTGGCAGATCATATTGCACAGACCAATGCCGCCGCCGTGCGGGCAGACCAAGGTCTGGTGTTTGGCGGCCATCAGGATCACTGCGAGCACATCGTTGACACCGCCTAAGCGGGTGGCGTCGATTTGGCAGAATTTAATGGCTTGGCTCTGCAATAGTTGCTTGAAAATCACCGGCGAGGGCACCTGCTCGCCGCAGGCGACACCGATGCCGTGCGGTGCGAGGGCTTCGGCGATTTTGCGATAGCCGAAGACGTCGTCGCGGGCAGTCGGCTCTTCGATCCAGTGCGGTCTGAATTCGGCGAGTTGTTCCGTATAGGCAATGGCTTCGTCGACACCCCAGATCTGATTGGCGTCGAGCATCATTAGCGCGTCATCACCGATGGTTTTGCGGATGAAGCGCAGGCGTTCTCGGTCGTGTTGCAAATCCTGGCCGACTTTCATCTTAAAACAGTCGAAACCGAAGGTTTTCATTTCGTTGATGGTATCGGCGATCTGTTGGTCCGTCAGCCCCAACCAACCGGCGGTGGAGTAGGCTTTGGGGCCGCGCTCGCTAAAATGAGCTTGGCGGTCGGCGCGCCCGTCCTGACCCTCTTGTAGGATCTCCAGTGCCTCTTCCGGTGTGAGCACGTCGCGCAAGTAGCGCCAATCGATGCTCTGCACGATTTGTTCGGGTACGAGGTTGACTAATAGCTGCCATAGCGGCTTGCCCTCTTTTTTTGCCCACAGATCCCACATCGCGTTGACAATTGAGCCGATTGCCATGCGCGCGACCCCGTCAGCGAGCCAGCGCAATTGGTGGTGGTCTATAAGCGATTTGTAAAAGGCCCCGGGATCGGCGGCGAAATCCTCGAGGTCTTGGCCCTTGGCCAACTGCGACAGGTCCTTGACCCCGTAGGCGATCCAATCGTTGCCGGCGCCGGCGGTAAAGTTTACCGAAGTGCCGACGAGGCCATCGTCGGTGGTGAGCGTGGTCAAAATGCTCGAATAATTGGGTTTTTTGTGGAAGGGGTCCGACCCCAGCAAGGTGTCGGAGGTGGGGACCCGGAGGTCGACGACGTCAATGTTTACAATGCGGCTCATGTATGGGTATCCTTTGTCGTTACATTTGTATGCCGCCGGCGACTAGTAGGGCGACGCCGGTGGTATAATCGGATTCGGCCGAGGCCAAAAAGGCCACGGTGCGGGCAACGTCCTCGGGCTCGGCGATGCGGCCGAGGGGGGTCTTCTCCGCGAGGGAGCCGACCATGGTCTGTGTGGCATCGTGTGTCGGAGCGTCCTGTTCGTTGAGCGCGGCAGCGATATAACCGGTGCGCTCGGTGAGCGTCGTGCCCGGACAGACGGCGTTGACATTGATCTTGTGTTCGGCGAGCTCGTGCGCGAGCGATTGCGTAAAACCGATGACCGCAAATTTCGAGGCGCAATAGGCAGCGAAACGCGGCATGCCTACACGGCCGGCGGTGGAGGATATATTAACGATTTTGCCGCCACCGCCGCGCTCGATTATATGTCGGGCGACGGCCCGCGCGCACAAGAAAGTGCCTTTGGCGTTGACATTTTGCACTTGGTCCCAGGCTGCTTCGCTCAGCTCGACGACGGGCACGCGGTCGGGGCCGGGGCGCGAACCGGCGTTGTTGACCAGGATGTCGATGTGGCCGAAGCGTTCGATGGCCTGTTGTATCATATTGGAGACTTGGTCTGCATTAGAGACATCGGCGGCGACGGCGAAGGCCTGTTGGCCGGTGGCTTCGATTTCTGCGACGAGCGCGGGCAGGCCGCCCCAGCCCGATTCGGCATAGGGCTGCGCGTGCAAGTCATTGACTACGAGGTTGCAGCCTTCTTTGGCGAGGCGTTGGCAAATGGCCCGGCCAATGCCCTTTTCGCCACCGGCGCCGGTGACGAGGGCTACTTTACCGTTTAGGTTGTACATGATTTCTCCTGCTTGTCGGGTCGGCGGGTAAAGGTAGGTAAAATGTGCAATCGTCGCAGCCCCGGAACATTGACAAGGACGGTGGTTATCCTTACCCATATGCGGCGCAATTGCGAACATTATCACCGTTAGAACGAGAAGGAGAATGACATGGATAAGGTGCGGATCGGGATCATTGGTCTTGGTGGGATGGGTAGTAACCACGCTGGGTATATTACTAGGGGTGAGATCGCGGGAGCCGAGATCGCGGCCGTCGCCGATGCGGATCCCGCTCGGCTCGAGGGAGCGAAGGAGAAATTTGGTGAGGGCGTGCAGGCTTTCGAGGGGGCCGACGCGCTCTTCGCGGCCCAATGTGTCGACGCGGTAATCGTCGCCACACCGCATTATTTTCATCCGCCGCTGGTGATCCAAGCATTGGAAAACGGCTTGCACGCGATGAGTGAGAAACCGGCCGGGGTCTACACGCGCCAGGTCCGTGAGATGAACGAGGCGGCGGCCAAGAGCGATCGCGTATTCGGGGTAATGTTCAACCAGCGCGCGCGCGGCGAGCATCAAAAACTGAAAGAGCTGGTCGAGTCCGGTGAGTTGGGGGAAATCCAGCGCACGATTTATATCATCAACAATTGGTTTCGCGCCCAGAGTTATTATGATTCGGGCGGTTGGCGCGCGACTTGGGCGGGCGAGGGCGGTGGCGTGTTGGCGAACCAGTGCCCGCACAATCTGGATTTGTGGCAATGGATCTGTGGTATGCCGCATCGGGTGCGGGCCTTCTGTCGGTTCGGCCAGTATCACGATATCGAGGTCGAAGACGACGTAACGGCCTATGTCGAATACGAGAATGGGGCGACGGGCGTGTTTATTACTTCAACTGGCGAGGCTCCGGGCACTAATCGGCTGGAGATTTCGGCTGATCGCGGCAAAGTAGTATTGGAAGGCGGCAAGATCATCTTTTGGCGCACCCGGGAATCGTCGAGCAAATTCCTCAAGGAATGGCCCAATGGCTTTGGCAGCCCTGAAGTGTGGAAGTGCGAAATTCCGGCCAAGGGCGGCGAGGAGCACAAGGGCATCACCAATAATTGGGTGCAGGCTATTCGGACTGGCTCGCCGTTGTTGGCCAGTGGCACGGAGGGCATCAACGGGGTGGAATTGTCTAATGCGATGTTGCTGTCGACTTGGACGGATAATTGGGTGGACATTCCGGTGGATGAGGAATTGTACTATAATGAGTTACTGAAGCGGGTGGAATCTTCTAATGTGGAGAAGAGTGAAGGGAAGGTGATGGATGTGAAGGGGACGTTTTAGGGTAATATTAGTTGTTGGACGGTCAGGATAGAGATATATGATCACACGATCTGATTGGGGGAAACTGTGAAATTAGCGATGATGTCGGGGGATACGCTGGCGCCGGAAGAAGTGCGGGCCGAGGGATTTGAGGCGGTGCAGATGTTTTTTGCTGGGGGGGCCGACGGGGATGACAAGGATCCTTCGGTTGGGGACGTAGACAAGGTATTACAGGCGGCCGATATCGCGCTGGCGGCGATGACCTTGCATGTGGATTTGGTGGGGCCGAAAGGCGCGATACCGGGGGATGTCGAGCGGTTGCAGCGCTGTGTGCGGAAGACGGCGGCGCTAGACGGGCGTTTCGGTGACAATGAGCGACCGATCTTGGTTTGGCATCCGTCGGGTTATCCGGATGGGAAAGGGATCGATGATCGGGCGGTGCACGAGGGACTTTGTGAAGGGCTGGCGTCGGCTTGTGTGGTGGCCGAGGAAGTGGGGATTGTGATTGCGGTGGAGTTGACGAGGGCGGGCAGTCTTGATGGGGCGGAGAGTTTCTTGCGGGTAAAGGACCGCGTGGGGTCTGCGGCGCTTAAGGTGTGTATTGATGCGGCGAATTTTGTGCCGGATCGCACGCCGCTGGTGCGCGCGGTGCGGGTGTTGGCATCCGATATTGTGATTGCCCACGGCAAGGATTCGCGTTTCAGCGAGAATGGCGAGGTGGTCGATTATGGGCCGACTGGGTCGGGGTGCTTGGATTATCCGACCTATATCAGCGCGTTGAAGGAGTTCGCGCCGGTGCCCTATTTCGTCTTTGAGTATTATAAGAATCGCGAGGATATGCTGAAGGCCCGAGATATTGTGCGCGCGAGTCTGTAACGTACTTTCGATCCCGGAGGAAATATGACGAACGCCCTACAATTAAATCTGCGATCTCAGAGTTTTATGCAAGACGCAAATGGCTATAGGCTTTGGCAGGTAAATAATATTGAGCAAACCTGGCCGGCCGATAAGACGGCCTTGCTGCTGTGCGACGTGTGGGACCAACATTGGTGTCGTGGGGCCTGCGAGCGCTTGGAGGAGATGATCGAGCGGATGGATCAGACGGTCAAGGCGGTGCGTGGGGCCGGCGGGCAGATCGTGCACGCGCCTTCGGACACGATGGATTTCTACGCCGAATCCCCGGCGCGCAAACGCGCTATTGAAACGCCTCAAGTTGAAATACCGCCCGATATCGAACGAGCGGATCCGCCCTTGCCGATAGATGATTCGGACCAAGGCTCGGATACGGGCGAGACCGAGACGCACAAGGCTTGGCATCGGCAGCATGCGGCGATTGCTATCGACATAGAGCGGGACATAATTACGGATAAGGGGACTGAGGTCTACAGTTATTTGCAACATCGCGGCATCGAGCATCTGCTTATTCTGGGGGTACATAGCAATATGTGCCTATTGCACCGGACTTTCGCGATCAAGCAGATGGTGCGTTGGGGTGTAGATGTGGTGCTGATCCGCGATCTGACCGATGCGATGTACAATCCGGCGATGCCGCCCTATGTCAGTCACGCGCAAGGTACTGGTTTGGTGATCGAGTTTATCGAGAAATTCTGGTGCCCGAGTGTAGAGAGCGGGGATATACTCGGAGCATAAACTGGGCGAAATGGTCCACTGGTTGTTTAGCCGGCTCTGCGGGGCCGGCCTTTTTTATTGCAGATGTGAGTCTGTAGTATAAAGGGGTTTATGCGAGGCCGAGTTGTCAGTATATTGGGTTTTGCACAGCCTCCAAACAACAGAGATAAGTGGCATGGGTCAGACGGAACGCCCCCATATCATCCTAATCATGACCGACCAGCAGCGCACCGATACGATTGGCGCCTGGGGTTGTGATTATATGACGACGCCGGCGATGGATCGCCTGGCGGCAGAAGGACTGTCGTTTCGTCGCGCCTATTGTCCGGGAGCGACCTGTGTGGCCTCGCGGGCGGCGATTTTCACCGGGATGTATCCGCACAATACAGGGGTCTACAGCTTCGACCCCTGGTCCGAGCATCGAAACCGGGTACAGGATCTCAGTGAGGCGGGGTATCACTGCGTCAATATGGGCAAGATGCACTTTACGCCGACTCGCGTCGACGGTGGTTTTCACGAGCGGGTGATCGTCGAAAACCCGACCAATGGCTTTTTGAAAAATGGCCAAGCCGATGACGATTGGGGCCGCTTTCTAACTCACCACGGCCAGCAGCGCCCCTACGATCGCCATCTCACCGATCCAGAGTGAGGGCAGAAATATCAGGGGGTGGTTTGGGATCTCGAGGAGCGTTTCCACTCGGATGTCTTTATCGGCGACGCGGCTTTGTCATGGATCCGCAACTGGCAGGGCGACAAACCGCTCTTTTTGCAAATCGGTTTTACCGGGCCGCACGAACCCTGGGACCCGCTGCCGCGCCACCTCGCGCTGTACCAGGATCGCTAGGTCCCGACACCCGTATTGCGCGAAGGCGAGCTGGAGGAGAGTCCGCCGCAGCACGAGGCGCACAAACGCCGGTTGCGCGATGCGCTGGCCCACCACGAATCGGGCATCGATATGTATTCGCCAAACGCCGAGGATATCGCGCGGATGCGGCGGCACTATTATGCCAAGATCACGACGGTGGACGAGAAATTGGGTGAGGTGCTCGACGCGTTAGAAGAGCGGAGCTTGTTGGAAAATAGCTTGCTCGTGTTTTGCTCGGACCACGGCGAACTGCTGGGCGACCACGGACTAGCCTATAAATGGCTGATGTATGAACAAATAGTGCAGATCCCGCTGATTGTGCGCGACAGCCGGCGGCCGGAGTTGGGAGGGAGGGAGGTGGCAGACCTGGTCTCGCTGATGGATTTGGGACCGACGGTGCTCGAGGCGGCCGGCGTCGAAGTGCCGAGTTATTTCGAGGGGCGTTCGCTGGGGCCTTATCTCGCCCGTCCCGCCGATGATTTTGCACCGCGCGAATATGTGTATTGCGAAGATAATTTTTCGCTCATGATGTGCGGCGAACGCTATAAGCTGGTCTACTATCTCGGCCAGGAGCAGGGCGAACTCTACGACCTGGAGCGGGATCCGGACGAGTTGTGGAATCTGTGGGACAAAGAGCCCGCGCTGCGCGATAAATTGAAGATGCGCCTGCTCGAATGGCAGGCGGCGAGCACCTATTACAACGCGGGCTATAAACGAGATCGCAACAAACAATATGACATGTCGTGGCCGACTGCAGAAAGCCCCAGCTTGCAGGCTAAGCCGGCTTCCCGGCCGGTCGAACTATAGAACGCTCTTTAAATAAGGGGGTGCGCGAAGCAGAATGGTGTGCAAGTGATTCGAATCATCGCACACCAATACACCACCTACGACGGGGGATTAGGCGCTACCGCGGTTGCCGACGATTCGTGGGCGCGGATCAAGGTGAGTTTTAATGATTGAAACTTCCCTTGTTGTATCAGCTATAAGTCGAGTGCGAGAGAGGGGCCTCTCTCTCGCACTTATATGTACGGGCTATTGACAGGACTTTATCTTCAGATATGTTGGACCCCATGCGCTGGTATTGGCAAATAGGGTTGGTCGCGGCATTATTGGTCGGCGATGTGTGCGCGCAGCAGGAACGCACGAGAATCGAGGTGCCGCTCTTTGAGGGCGGCGCGGGGCTGGACTTTTACGATTTGGTCTCGCGCGCTTATGAAGATGCTCGGCCGGATGTAGAGGTCGACTTTTACGGCGACCCGCGTATTGCCGACAAGGTGCGGGTACGCATCCTCGAAGGCTCCTTTCCCGAGGTGAGCAATGCCGGGCTTAATTATTGGTCCTTGATCCGCAACCAGGAGATCCGGCCACTCGACGATTTTTTAGACGGGCCGAATTGGGAAGGTGACCGCACATGGCGCGAATCGTTTATGCCCGGCAGTCTCGACCGCTATGAATACGAAGGGAAGACCTACGGCATTCCCTTGTTCTATTCGATCTACGCGGTCTGGTATAATAAGAATATGTTTGCCGAACAGGGCTGGCAGACGCCGAGGACCTGGCATGAGTTTTTTGCACTTTGTGAGTTGATCCGCGAAGCCGACATCTGGCCTTTGGCTTTTCAGGGGCGTTATCCGGGTTATATCGGCAGTGTTATCGACAATGCCTATTATCATCTGGCCGGTCCCGAGCGTTACTACGAGCAGAAGGAATTGTTGCCGGGCAGTTTCGACAATCCGGAATTTGTAGAGGCGCTCAGGTTGGTGCAGCGTACGGGGCAGGATTATTTTCAGCCCGGGGCGTTGGGTATGAGCCATACCGAGTCGCAGTTGGAGTTTTTTCTCGGCCATACTGCGATGGTCTTTTGCGGCTCTTGGCTCAAGAGCGAGATGTTGGGCAAGATCCCCGATGGTTTCCGCCTCGGGGCATTTAATTTTCCGATTACCGAACCGACAAAGGCCGACCCCAACGCGATCAACAGCGGTTCGGGCTATTTCTTCGTCTTTAAGAATAGTGGAAATCCGGAAATAGGCGTCGACTTCCTGCGCTTTATGACCTCACGCGAGATGGCCGGGACCTTCGCTGAGATGCGTGATATTTTAGTCGCTGTAGACGGGGCGATGGAAGGGCGCACGACGGAGGATATGCAGGACTTGGTTGAAATGGCGCAAAGGGCGACGACTAGCTACGGTACCGCGCCGGGCGAGGGTTTTCCGGAGATGGACCAGCCGCTCAACGATGTGCGTTTTAAGATCGTCAACGGACAGATCACGCCGGCACAAGCCGCCAAGCAACTAGAGTCGGCCGCCGCAGCGGTGCGCAGCCGGGGTGCGAATCCCGACCGGATCACGGTGCGCCACGTATGGAAACCGGCGCTGTTATTGGGCTTGTTGGGGTTGGCGATGGCTTTCTGGCTGTATACGACCTTCCGACAATGGCGGGAGAAACAGGCGGGTGAGGCGCCGAGGCCGAGCGGCAAAGTGCGTTTGAGCTGGCTCGGGGTGATCTTATTCGTCGGGCCAGCGGCGTTTTTTTACACGCTATTCGTTATCGTGCCGAGTCTCAAATCCTTTGTCTGGAGCAGCATGCGTTGGGATGGGCTGACGGATATGACCTTCGTCGGTCTTTTGCATTTTCAGCGACTGCTCTTCGAGAGCGATGAGTTTTGGATCGCCTTGTCGAATAATCTCTTTATCATGTTTATGATCCCGCTTTGCGTATTGCCGCTGGCACTCTTTCTAGCGGTGTGCATTAGCCGCGAGGTCATCGGCGCCAAGCTTTTCCGCATCGCCTTTTTCTTTCCCAATATCCTTGGCGGGGTGGCAGCGACCTTATTGTGGATGCACCTGTATAACCCGCAGGGTGGTCCGGTCAACACTGTATTGGTTGTGCTGGGGCTGGAGGGCTTCGCCGGTTTTGCCTGGTTGGCGCAGGATAATCTCTACTGGGCGCTGGTGCCGATGTCAATTTGGGGCGCGGCCGGTTTTAATATGATTTTATTTTTGGCAGCGATGGAGAGTATCCCGTCGAGTGTCTATGAGGCGGCCGATATCGACGGGGCATCGCCCTGGCGGCAGTTCTGGTCGATCACCATCCCGCTGATCTGGGAGGTGCTGTCGATCTCGATCGTCTTTATGGTCATTGGCGGCATGAAGGCCTTTGAGGTGATTTGGCTGTTGACCAACCAGACGCCGACGACCGACAACCACGTGATCGGCACTAGGATGGTGCAGGCGATGTTCGCCGAATTTAAGGTGGGGGAGGCCACGGCCATCGCAGTATTGCTGTTTTTGATGGTCTTCTTTGGCACTACCGCCACCTTGCGGGCGATGAAACGAGAAGCGGTGGAGTTTTAATTATGGCTGACGAGCGCAGATTCTCCCCCGCCAAGTCCCTGGTCTACGTGACCCTTTGCAGTTACTTGGCCGTCGTGGTCTACCCTATGATCTGGCTGCTCTATACCTCGTTGAAGACCGATCGCGAGATCTTTCTCAGCCCCTTCAGTCTGCCCGAGTTCGACAATCTGCAATGGATCAACTTCATCAACGCCTGGACCAAGGGCCACTTCGGCGACTATTTCTTCAATAGCGTTCTACTGACGGTAGCGACGGTGGCTTGTTCGATGTTGTTTGCCTCGATGGCGGCCTATGCGTTGGCGCGCTTCAGCTTCCCGGGCGTCAAACCGCTGTTCTATTATTTTCTCGCTGGGCTAATGATTCCGCTGCAATTGTCGATCGTGCCGCTCTTTTTTCAAATGAAGGATTTTGGCCTGCTCAATTCACGTCTTGGGATCCTGATGGTTTATGTGGCGTTCGGCATGCCCTTCGCCATCTTCATCCTCACAGGTTTCTTTAAGTCGCTGCCCTCTAGTCTGCACGAATCGGCGCTAATTGATGGGGCTGGAGAGTTTCGCGCCTTTTGGTCCATTATGTTGCCACTGTCGCGACCGGGGCTAATCACGGTAGGCATCTTCTCTTTTTTGGCGACCTGGAACGAGTTTTTCATGGCCTTTATGTTTCTCTCCGGCGAAGGTTCGCAGGAGTTGCGCACGCTGCCTTTGGGCTTGGCTAATATTACCATCGTCAGCCAGTATCGCAGCGACTGGGGCATGGCTTTCGCCGGTTTGGTGTTGATTATGGCGCCGACGATGATCGTCTATGCTTTTTTGCAACAATATCTGACCAAGGGGATTACGGTTGGGGCGCTTAAGGGATAGGCTTATGCGCTATCGTAAACCGGTCGATATGTTGGCGGACTCGACAATGAATGTATTTTTAATTTGTGGGCAATAGATACGCTACAAAGGAAGGAAATAGGATGAGTGAAAAACCAAATATTCTGGTAATAATGACCGATCAGCAGCGGGCGACAGCCAGCCATCTCTACGGTAATACCTTCTGCGAAACGCCGTCGATGGCGCGACTTGCAAATGATGGCGTGTTATTCGAAAACGCGATTTCGCCGCATCCGCTGTGCGGGCCGTGCCGCGTCTCGCTTTGGACCTCGCAGTTTCCGCACACACACGGTGGGCGGCGCAATCAGACGCTGATGCCGGCGGGGGCGACGCATGCCTTTCAGTTGTGGAAGGAGGCGGGTTATACCACTGGGTTGATCGGCAAAAATCACTGCTTTGAACAGGAGGAGGACCTGGCGCTTTTTGACGTGTGGAACGATATCACCCATGGCGGCAGTGGGCCGGATCCGACTAAGGGTATGGAGTGGTTCAGGCTGCAGGAGGGGCGAGACGCCGTCAAGAAACAGTTTCGCAATATGCAGCCGCAGAATCCACGTTTCGCCTATGGTACGACGGATCTGCCATTGGAGGACCAATCCTCGGGTTTGATCACCGGGCAGACCACGCGCTTTCTCGAACAGCACAAGGACGAGCCTTTTGCGCTGTGGGTATCGTTCCCGGATCCGCACGAGCCGTGGATGGTCGCGGAAAAATATGCGGCGATGTTTCCGCCAGAAAACATCGATTTGCCGCCTTGGCGCGAAGGAGAGTTTGACGATGAGCGGGCGCCGGAGCGCAATCGCGTGCTGTACAAGATGCTTGGAATAGAAGAAGAATCGTCTGAAGATATCTACGGACTAATGGCTGCCTATTTCGGCATGGTGCGTTTTATGGACGATTGCCTGGGGCAGATCCTAGACGCACTAGAGATTCATGGTTTACGGGAAAATACGATTGTTGTATTCTGCTCGGACCACGGCGACTTTATGGGCGAGCATCGCATGCAGTGCAAGGGGGGGGTGTTTTATGACAGTCTGACGCGGGTGCCGCTGATCGTATCGTGGCCGGGGCAGGTCGAGGCCGGGGTGCGCGATATCAGCATGGCTAATTTAGTCGATATTGTGCCGACTCTGTTGCAATTGCAGGGCATGGAAACGCCGAGGTCGATGCAGGGTCAGCCCTTGCCGACGGTGACGGATGCGAATCCAAGGGACGCGACTTTTTCCGAATATGGCTCGGGTGGGCCGCTTTTTACGATGGCCGATTTAGAAAAATTGCCCAAGCCTTGGGGTCGCAAGACGCTGATCGACACGCTGCAGTGGCGCGAGGCGGCGGGCCGTTGCAAAATGGTTCGCACTCGCGAGTGGAAATATGTGCACGACTCGATGGGCGATCGCGACGAGCTCTACGACCTTGTCAACGATCCGCACGAGTTCTTGAATGTTGTCGACGAGCAAAAAAATCGCGAGGTCTTGGCCGATATGCGGTTGCGCTTGGCCGATTGGAGTATCGGCACCGAGGATTCACCGCCGGTGCCTTTGCCAGATACAAAACACTATAATTTCGCGTAGCGCTCAGATACTTCGGGAGTGCCGATTGTCTGTGATTATGCGGTCAACGGGGTGTGTTCGGGGTCGGAGGGCGTGCTGGCCGAAGGTGTGGGAGCGTGTATTTTTCTGCGCAATCGCACGGCACGGCGCCGATCGAAGTGGTGGAGATTATAAGCAATGGAAAATGCGTGTGGCAGGGCAAACCGGATGCGTGGGATGTTGAGTTGGAAGGAGTAGAGTTGCCGGTGCCGGAAGGCGAATCGGCCTATTATTATGTGCGCTTGCGCCAGGTGGATGGTCATCGGGCGTGGTTGAGCCCGGTGTGGCTTGATTGGGCTAAATGAATAAAGGGATAAGGTTTTTTCGTGTGGCACCTGTACATCATCCGCTGTAGTGATTCCTCTCTTTATACCGGTATCACAACGGATGTCGAGCGCCGGTTCAACGAACACGCGGGCCAGGGTAAACTGTGCGCAAAATATTTGCGCGGCAAAGACCCGCTGGCGCTAGTGTTTACCGCACAGGTCGGTAGGCGATCGGAGGCTTCGCAACTCGAAACAAGGGTCAAGCGATTGGCCAAGGCCGATAAGGAATTGTTAGTGGGTGGACAGAAGACTCTGGCCGATGTGGACGTTAGATAGATTGGGTGCTATTATCCTCCCATATGCAATGGATCGCGCTAATCTATCTCGTACTGCTCAGCAGTTGTGCGAATAATACCGAACCGCAGCTTGAAGAATGGGGCGAGGGTAGCTATAAGGCGCGCCAAGTAAGTGCTTACAATATAAACGGCAAGCGCGATGGCGCGACGACGCGGGCGACGGCGATGCTCATTTTGCGGGGCGGCGAGCGCTTGCACCTAGAACTCAAGGTGGACTACGATCCTCAGCCGGTGCTTGGCGAGGGCAAGTGGCGGCTCGAAGGGGATCGCGCCGATTCCGGTGCGGTAATTGCCGAGGCGCTAAAATTTTTCGGCGGCCAGAGTGAGGGGCCCAGTCTTGGAGGGCGCTTCCTTTTACAGGGGAACAATGGCTTGCGTTTTCGAGTCGTATTACCGTTGAGGCCCGTCGAAGGATCGAGGTGGAAAAATAGATGAAAATATTTTTGTGGCGATATAAGAAAAACTCTATTGGCATTGGCTGGATTGTCGGGAAGCGCGTTTGTGGAAGGTTTAACGCAAACATGCGATATGGCCTATTGGCGCTGATGTTGTTTTGTGTTAATGTCTCCGCGCAAGAGGCGGAATCCAGCCGGACGATTCTCTTTTACGGCGACAGCCTAACGGCCGGTTATGGCCTCGATCGCGAGCAGGCCTTTCCGGCGCTAGTGCAGGCGCGGATCGATTCATTAGGTTGGAACTTCGAAGTGTTTAACGCGGGGTTGAGCGGTGAAACTTCGGCGGGGGGGCTGCGCCGTATAGATTGGCTGATGCGGCGACCGGTTGATGTATTCGTACTTGAACTGGGTGCAAACGACGGGCTGCGCGGTATTGATCTGAAGAATACCCGCAGCAATCTGCAACAAATTATTGAACGGGTCAAAGCGAAGAATCCCGATATCTCTCTAGTTGTCGTCGGTATGCAGATACCGCCGAACCTCGGCGCGGAATATACCAAGGAGTTCCAGGGACTCTTTCCGGGTTTGGCGAAAGAAAATGATGCGACATTGGTGCCCTTTCTCTTGGAAGGCGTGGCCGACAGACCCGATTTGAACCTGTCCGACGGCAATCACCCTACGGTCGAGGGCCATCGCATCGTCGCGCAAACGGTCTGGGCGACGCTCGGGCCGGTGCTCGAAGCGTTGCGTCGCTAACGGATCCGGGGCGAAGAGTATAATGCCATTAGCCAACCGAGCGCAGGACTTCGAGCGGCGGGCTGGAGTGGATACCCCGGCTCGACAGTGCGCCGACCGCCATTGTCAGCCCGCTGACCAGTAGGAAGGCCAATAGCACCGGCAAGTAGTCGGGCACAAAACCGATCTCAAAAAGAAAATTGCTCAAGCCCCAGACCCCGCCCAGTGATAGCACTAAGCCGGTCGCCGCGGCGAACGAACCCAAAAACATATATTCGAGCATCATGATCTTGACGACTTGGTGACGACTGGCGCCCAGGGTCTTGAGCAGCACGCTTTCCTGGATGCGTTGGTAGCGGCTGCTGGTGATCACGCCGATCAGCACGATCAGGCCGACCGCGACGCTGAAAAAGGCCATAAAGCGAATCACCAGAGAGACCTTGCCGAGAATATTGTCGACGGTGCTCAAGATACTGCCGAGGTCGATTACCGAGATATTGGGGAAGCGGCGCACCACATCGCGTTGCAGGGCGGCCATCTGTTCGGTGGAATCGGCGTGGGTGACGAGCACGTGGAATTGCGGTGCCGGTTCGAGTACGCCGGTGGGGAAGACCACCAGGAAATTCGGCATTACCCGTTGCCAGTCGACGGCGCGCAAGCTGCCGACGACCACGTCGATCGGCACGCCCTGCACGTCGAAGGACAACCCATCGCCGATGCCGACCCCGAGAGATGAGGCTACGCCCTCTTCGAGCGAGACAAAGACGGTGTCGCCGCTACTGTCCCCGCGCCATTGGCCTGCAGTGATCGTCTCGGTTTCCGTCAGGTGGTCGCGGTAGGTCGAGCGGTATTCGTGGCGCAAGGCCCAGTTGCCGTGGGCACGGCCGCTACTGCGGGTCTGGCTGGTGTCGCGGCGGATGGCGCGGGTGGCCTGGCCTTTGACGCTGTGGATCTGCATCGTCACGATGGGAACTTGCTGTAGGAGCGGCAGGCCGGCGCCCTCTATTTGCGCGTTTAGCTCTTGCCGCTGATCGGACTGGATATCGAAAAGCACGACATTGGGTTGCTCGTCGGATCCGACGCTTTTGATGTGGGCCAGCAAGTTGGTTTGTGCGAGGAAGAGTGTGCTTAGCAAGAAGGTGCCCAGCCCTAAACCTAACATTAGCATGGTCGTCTGGTTATTGGGCCGGTAGAGATTGGCCAGACCCTGGCGCCAGATATAGCTCCACGAGGAAGGAAAGAAGCGCCGGGCGCCATAGGTGATTGAACGGGCGACGAGGCCTAAAAACGCGAAGGCTATGCCGACCCCGCCGGAAAAACCGAGCGCCAATGGCCAGCGGTCGGTGAGGCGATAGGCGAAGAGCACGGTGGCCAGGGCAATCCCTAGGTAGAGGATCCAACGCAAGGGACCGGCGTCGGCTGGTTTGGCTTCTTCGAAAGAGGCGCGTAGTGTCAATAGCGGTGAGGTTTTGCGAATAGCCAATAGCGGCAGGGCTGCGAAGAGCAGCGAGATGCCGAGACCGAGGCCGAGACCTTCCAAAAGCGCAAAGACGTTGAAGCTCGGTATTACTTCGAGCGGCAATACATCGGCGAGGATACTGGGTAACGAGTAGAGCACCCCGAGGCCCAATATGGCGCCGACGAGCGAGCCGATAAAACCCATCGCGCCCGCCTGAATTAGATAGATCAGGAAGGTTTGGTGGGCGGTGGCGCCGAGGCTGCGCAGGATGGCGACGGTGGGCAGCTTCTGTTTGGTATAGGCGTGAATGGCGCTGGCCACGCCGACGCCGCCGAGCAGCAGGGCGATAAAGCTGCCGAGGTTTAGAAAACGGTAGAGATTGTCCAGGGTGCGGCCCAAGCGCCGTTTGCGGTCGGCGATCGTCTCAACGCGCAAGCGATCGTCGCGGTTTTGCGGGCGAATGGCTCGTTCGAGGGCTTCGACATCGCGCCCGTCAGTGAAACAAAAAAAGGCGGTGTAGGTGACGCGGCTGCCCTTTTGGATCAGGCGGGTGCCTTCGAGATAGTCCATTGAAATATAGACGCGCGGCTGTATATCGCTGAAGAGCGCGTTTTCGCCGGGGATACGCAGCAGCCGGCCGCCGATGGCAAAGACCGTGTCGCCGATTTTGATCGAGTCGCCGACAGCGGCGCTGAATTGCAGCATCAGCGCTTCGTCGACGAGGGCTTCGGGTTTGCTGCGGAAGTTTTGTGCGGCTTGCGCGGGGGCTGTTTTGAGCTCGCCGTAAAAGGGGAAAGGGCCGGTCAGTGCACGGATCTGGGCCAGGCGGGTGCTCTGGCTTTTGGGTAGGTAGACCATTGAGTTAAAACTGATTTGCCGTGCTTGCATGCCGCCGATGGAATCGATCAACGCCTCGGCGTCGGGTGCGAAGGGCTGGCGGCTCTCGATGGTCATGTCGGCGCCCAGTAGGGTGGCGGCCTGCTCGTCGATCGCGCCTTCAAGCGTTGCGCTGAGGCTGCCCATGCCGACGAGCGCACCGATGCCGATGGTAATCGACGAGGTGAAGAGCAGTAGTTTGCGGCGATGGTTGCGGCTGTCGCGCCAGGCCATTTTTATCAGCCAAGCGGTCATGGCGTGCTATCGTCGGAGGCGATTCGGCCGCCTTGCAGACGGATGATCCGCCGGGTGAGCCGGGCGAGGTCTAGGTCGTGCGTCACCAGGATCAGGGTCGTGGCTGCCTCTTCGTTGAGTTCGAAAAGCAGGTCCTGGACCCGGCCGCTGGTATCGTCGTCGAGATTGCCCGTGGGTTCGTCGGCGAAGAGAATGGTGGGACGATTGATAAAGGCGCGGGCGATGGCCACGCGTTGCTGTTCGCCGCCCGAAAGCTGCGCGGGATAGTGATCGAGGCGATCGCCGAGCC
>Ga0315339_1000485_pt1 | contig 49451 bp, 49 predicted proteins | sample ASW17metaG_FD_204514 | JGI IMG/M metagenome (GOLD analysis project Ga0315339, IMG submission 204514) | Ammonia-oxidizing marine archaeal communities from Pacific Ocean, United States - ASW #17 | ecosystem: Environmental > Aquatic > Marine > Oceanic | place: USA: California | collected 2016-12-05 | reverse complement strand
ATTACTCGTCACAGTGTACCAGAAAAATCTAGAAATTCGCGGCTGGCAGGACTTGATGTATAGGGCACCCCCCGGTCAGGGGCGAGGCGCGCGTTCCATCTATCTTGCAGCAGCGTGCCTCCTGATGTGTACAGCCACAGGGCCAGACGCAGCCACAGCCCCGTACGATGCGGCATCGATGCACGACCAGCATGCCGTACGCCGTTCTAGGTAGCAAGGCAGGGGGTCCGATGGGCTGCTCAAGATAGACAGGGCAGCCCCTATGGGGCTGACGGTACGGCGTCCCGCTGTCATGGGGCCATCGAACGGCATGCTGACCACGTCGCCGTGGGGCTACTGATCAAGATACGGGACTGCTGACGGCGTGCCCCGGGAATCCCGGACCGATCAGAGCACGGCGTGCATCATGAATGTCCGGCTATCCAAGTCCTGCCTTGACCCCGTCCGACATGGACCGTGCATATCTTTCTCATATTGTTCTTGACTATGATGCTGATCGGACTAATGTGACTACCTACATGAAGCCGATGAAACGCTTCACAAGGAAACCAAGTCCGGACTACGCCGGGCTTCAAACCACAAGGAAACAAGCATGAAACGCTACGATCCAATCCCCGCAACTGAATGGGCAACCATGACGGCGGGACTCAACAGCAACGAATGCGCGAAGGTACTTCGCCGTGAGAGGCAATCCGAATCGGACTGCTTGAACCATGCCAGACGGGACGAAACCGATCAGGCAGCATTGACCGGGAAACCCATCGCGGAAGTCATGTACGGGGCCCGTCTCAAGGAAGCAGACCCGAACGATTCCCGCCGATCAGGATGGGGCGGATTTGAGAAAGCATGCAAGGCGAAGGGCCTTGATCCAAGTCTAGAGTACAGGGTCAACGGCAAGGGCCAAGGCGACCAGCAGGGCGACCAGCAGGGCGACCAGCAGGAGGGCCAGCAGGGAGACCAGAAGGGCGACGGTGACGGCCAGCAGCAGGGAGACCAGCAAGGCCAGCAAGGCCAGCAGGGAGACCAGCAGGGCCAGCAGGAAGGCGACAGTGAGCAGGACGGCGACGGCGACGGTGAACAGGGAGGCGACGGCCAGCAGCAGCAGGACGGCGAGTACATCCCGGACACCGACGAATCATGGGATAGGATCGGCACGACCGGCAAGAATGCCGGAACGCTTGCCGCTCAGGACGTCATGGACACGGCCATTCCTAGCCTGATGAACGCTGCCCGGGAAGAGGCACGAAGGGTGGCTATGCCAACCATCGAGGTAACGATTCCGGGCCAGAAGGAAGCAATCAAGATAGACGGCGTTCATGAGGCATTCCCGGAAGCCTTGCGTATAACCGGCGTCCATCGTCGAGTCCTGATGCATGGGCCCAAGGGCTCCGGCAAGTCTACCATCGTCAAGCATGTTGCCCGGGCCATGGGTTACGAGGATCGGTACAGGATCGTATCTTGCACTGCTGAAACCAGCATCTACGACCTACTGGGGGCACGGGACGCGGAAGGCACGTTCCACCCGGGTCCGGTTCTGGAAGCCTACGAGCAGGGCATGGTGCTCTTCCTTGATGAGTTTGATGCCCTTGACCCGTCAACTGGGGTTGCCTTGAATGCGATCCTCGATGGCGGCAGTGAGGCCCCAGTGCCCCAGCGTACAGGGGCGAACATGGCGACCAAGCATGTGGACTTCATTCCCATGGTGGCCGTCAACACGCTAGGCGGTAGCGACGATACGTACACGGGACGTCAGAAGCAGGACGGGGCCACCATGTCCCGGTTCCCTTCCCTGACCCGTCTATTCATCGACTACTCACGGAAGATCGAGGGGGCCATCCTCCCGGACTCCCCGGGACTGGCTGCATCCTTGTGGAGCCTACGAGACCGTGCCCGGGAGTACAACTTGGATGAGTCCCGGACGATGACAACACGGGACTTCCATGCTGCAAGGCTTGAGGTCGAGTACCGGAAGGCTGAGGGTACCGGGGCCAAGGATGACGCCGATATCTTGCGAAGCCTGACTGCTGACTGGCAGGACGCGGAAGTCGCCAAGGTTGACCCTGAAGGAATCATCAAGGAATGCTTGGCAGGATAAGTCTACCCTCCCCGCGCCGGGAAACCGGACGGGTGAGGATTCAAGATACGAAACGCTACTTCAACCAACAAGGATAGAACAATGAAGACTAAGTACAACGATCCAAGCAAGGCTCCATGGTGGAGCAAGCACCAGCAACAAGGTACGCAAGAAATGCCAGTATTCGATGGCCCGACTAGGTTCGCATCGATCAGGGAACTATCGAACGGCTTGATTCATTCTCATGCCGACTTCCGGGACTTCGCCGAATATCGCAAGATAACTACAAGCATGTTCCCGGACTACACCCGGCGGGAGCAAGACTGGACGTACGGCGACCAGTCGAAGGAAGATACGAATGACCAATGGGACCGTGGCATTGCCCCGGGTGAATGGGCTCGCGACTTGTACAACGAAACCCGGGACTTGATCAAGGCGGGATTTATACAAGCAGACTTGAGCCGGTGCCGGACGAATAAGCGCAAGCGGGTCAAGGCGTGGGCAGGCGGAAGCGTAAACGTGCCCCGGTATCTTGAGTCAAGAATGAGCGGCAAGCCTGCTCCAGTGTTCCGGCAACTGAGCAAGCGAGCAAGCCGACCAGTGATCAGGCTCGGCTTGAACACGATGGCATCTTGCGGGTGCGATCGCCGGGACTTCATCAGGGTATCCGCCATGGTCGCGTCCATGACTGAGAAACTTGAAGCCATGGGGTACGGCGTCGAAATCGTAGCCTGCTACGCCCTGTATGACCCGTGCTATCGAGGCAAGACCGATCTTGCCCCGGACGGCGAAGTGCTCCCGTTCAAGTATGACAGTCGATGGATATCTTGCTCATTCCCGATCAAGCGAGCGAGCGAGCGTCTCGACGTCGAGCGGGTCATGAGTGTTGGACAAGTCGGCACGTTCCGGGACTTGGGATTCCGGTCCATGTGGGTACAGCATGGTTGCCACAACTACGGATCAACCCAGTGCCTCAGCGTTCCGGACGAGGTTGTCATGGAAGGAATGAAACTTGACTGCATGATCGAGACGTCATGGTCCCGGGATGGTGGAGCCGGGATGGCTGAGCGAGTAGCGGGCAAGATCAAGCAGATCGTGGGACAAGATTGAGCGTAGCGTTTCCCCCGGCCCCTGCCCTTAGGGCGGGGTCGGGGTTTCCCCCCGGGGCAATGGTGCCCCGGGCAGCAAGGAGATAAGGCAATGACATACTGCCCACAATGCAAGCAAGATACGGAGTTCACATGGGATCAGAAACTCGGCTACCCGGACGACAACCTCGTTCTAAGATGCGCGGATTGCGGATCGTCACATGAATGGCTTGCTGACCTGATGAATAATAGAAACCTGTACACAAAGGAAGGCTTGAGGCTTGACTGATAAGATACAAGGTACATAGATCCAGGTAGCGAAACCTGATAACAACAAGGATACCAAGATATGAATGACAAGCACAACCAATACCTGAAGGACCTTAGAGATAGCGGCAAGGTAAACATGTGGGGAGCGTCCCCGTACCTCGCAAGGCATTTCGGAATGAGCGAGAAAGTAGCCGGAGATATCTTGGTTGAATGGATCGAATCATTCAACCCCGGCGGAGTCAACGACCCAACCAACAAGGAGACCAAGATATGACATACGATACCCACAAATACGGGATCTGGTCCGATACCTACAAACAGTGGTACTGCACCTACCGTGATGAACCTCTCACTTCTACCAGCCAAGCCGCAGCGCAAACGTTCTGCGACGAGGCCACGGAGAATGACCGATCATGGCAAGGTATGTGCTACCGGGTACGTCAATACGACAGCACCATCGTCTAAACCAACCCCAACCAACAAGGAGACCAAGATATGACATACGAATACATCGAACATCAGAGCGAACCCGGGCAAGGGCTGGAAGATTTCAAGGACACGGTCGGTAGGCTGTGCACCCCGGATGATGACGGGCTAGGCTGGACGTCTCTTGTCCAAGATATCTCCCTGATCAGGGAGGACGGCGAGACGCTGGAGATAACCAACTGGGGTCATCATCACATCTACAAGGTGTCGGGGTTCCTGAAAGATACAGGGCAAGTCATGCCCGGGTCATACATCACGACGCAAGATACAAAAGGATTTGTGAAGTTGATCACGTTCCGGGAGTTCAACGACGGCGTCGAGACTTGGCAAGGTTGGGAGCACCCCGACATGCCGGTCCCCCTCGTGGAGGCTCTCGCATGAAAACAAATCTTGCGGGTGGCGGATAGGGTAAGGAGTCATGAACCGAACCCGAAGAGGTATGTGCATGGGTGGGAGGCGTGGCGGGAGGTAGGTTCCATTCCCCTGAGGGGGAATCGAAGGCTCCCACTTGCAAGCCGCAGCCGTTGAGCACCACCGCCATACCCTGCCCACCCGCAAGATATCCGGACAAGTTGACCCACACCCTGAGCCCGAATAAAAATATGGATTACTCATGTGGATGGGTTGACAACGAGGATAGAGTAGGTATAATGACAGGCAACAACACAAGAAACCACAACCCACAAGGAGAATAGCAATGAGCATCGAAGTAACAGCAACAATCGAAGGCGAAGATATCTTCTCTGAAATCGAGGACGATGTCCGGCAGGCGGCGGAAGAAGTCGCGACCGATCAGGGCTTCATCACAACGGACGAAGTAGATGAACTGATCCAAGCCGAGGTAGGGGAAGCGTTCTCTATCAAGTCAAAAGGAATGGCAGACGCGATCGCTAATGCAATCGCAGCCAAGTTAGCAGAGCAGTTACGCCCACTGGTACGCGGTACCTTATCCAAGGTAGGATCGGATGACTGATCAACTGCCGCTAGTTATGCTGGGGCCCGACAGCGGGCAAAGAATATCGGAACACCTGAAAGGGGTACAAGATATGTCAAACGAAAGAGAACCCGTCAGCGGATTACGAATCCGTACAAACGGCAAGATAGAGAAGGTGGAAATCCGTAACCTCGAAGACATGCAAGCCGTGGTAGGCGGGCTGATACAAGCCCTCCCCATGGACGAGGACAAGCACGGATTCTCCATCTACCTCAACGAGGAAGGCAGGGTGCACGAGGTGCCTATCAACATGACGGCCAGCCTGTGGCTGCTCCGACATGACGTGTGGCCGGGACTTGACGAGCCCCTGCACGGAGACATCCTCGTACTCGGCCCTACCGGGGAAGACGGAGAGACCACCCCGGTACCCGAAGATGTGCAAGATACCATCCCAAACTTCTGGGTTGAACCGTCGTTCGGATTCACAGTTGTAGAATAAGAAGCACAAGATACACCACAAGGAGTACACGAAATGCAACAAGGCGATATCACAACACTGACAGTTGACGAAGCACTGGAGATATACGAGAACAGCGGACTATGTATTGCGTTCCAGATGGGGACGTATGCCAACGGTGGCAAGGAGGAGTTCAAGTCACCGGAAGATATGGCAGCGGCCCTGTCATCCGGGACAAACGCGATTGATTCTTTCAAGGATTACATCCTCTCACATGCTCGCCATCGTGAGGAGGCAGTGCGAGGCTTGCATATTGCAGCCTGCGTCATGCTTTGGATGGGCCGAGTACACACCCACATATTAGACGGTGACGGGGACAGGAAAGATAAGTACCCCGAAGGCCCGAAGAGTTTCATTGAACACGTAACCGCGTACTCAATCTTGACCAATCAAGATTGGGGAACCGCTTGCGAAGAAGTCTTGGCCTCGGAAGAGGCATAATAACGTGCTCCTTTCTCCCCCCGCACAGCACACGGGCCTGTTGTCCGCGTGCTGTGCGGACTAGGGGCGAGGAACGAAGGAGGTTGCAATGGCAACACAGAAGAAGGGCAGCGGAACCCCTACGTTCCGCAAGTTGAAGACGATTCCAGAAGGGATCAGAGTCGGACGAGGTATGGCAAACATTATCTGGGAACAAGTCAAAGACTTGGGCTCAGACCGATCAGTGGAGATTTCCTTCGACGAGGAAGAATCCACCTACATCAGGACTTGCCTATCTTTCGTGAACAAGAAGCACGGCAAGACTTTCTCCTTCCGCAAGGTTGGGGAAGGGAAGGCGGTTATCTTCCACAACCCGGACAAGGTTGTCCGGTCGAAGGGCCGCAAGAAGAAGGGTAAGTAAACAACCGGCTCGCAGCCGCAGCCGGTGCTCAGTGGGAGCCCGGCTGTGGCGCAGCCATAAGGAGACACGAGATGAAAGCACAATGGACCGAGGAAGAAGATGGGTTACGGTACAGGTTGATCGGATCGGACATCCGCATCGACAAGAGTAAGGATGAGTGGGTAGTTATCTTGGAAGGCAGTACGAGAAGATCAGGGATGGCACACAGCACCCATGCCATGCTTGACGAGGCCAAGATTGCAGCCATACAACTTTCGCAGGAACAACACGCAGAAGTCGTGCAGTTCTCGACAGGTTTGCGGGGGCAGTTCATCATCAGCCAAGCACTGTGCTTGGCGATCGACGCACTCAATCAGGTGGAGCCCGAGGCTCTGCGTGAAGTGTCCAACATCAAGGACATGGAATATCTTAGGGATAACTTGTACAGCATGTACAAGTTAGTGGAGGTAGATTCTGTCGCTGCCTGCCGCCCTCTCGATGAAGTCAAACTTGAGGTGCAAGGTGATAGCCAAGATTGACAAAGAGAAACACGTGGGAGATTTCCCACACATGGCAGACTATCTTGAAACCATCGTAGGTTTCAAGATAGGTAACAAGACCGAAGCCTTTGCCTTGACGCTAGACTCGGACGAGGTACGGAACATCGCTTGGATAGCCGAGCAGATAAGGAGGCGATGATGAATGGAAGCACACTTATCGTGGTGCTTGACCCGGAGAACGGCAGCCCATCGTGGGGTGTGGTGAATGGCGCGCAACTTGTGGCCATACCTGATGACAGGTATGACGAGGCTACCGATAACGATCTCATCGAGGAGTTCCACGAAGGTGAGCCGCTGGGGAGGATTATCATGGAGAGGAATGCTTACCGATCGGCCCTGCTCGGTATGATCGGGAGAATAGAAGGGCTGCCCGTAGACCCTGAAGATGTAGGGCTTGGCCTTTACAGCGTGAAGGAGTTGCTAAAGGGGACGTCGCGCAATAGCATTGGGGTTATCAAGGCAGGCGACCCGTCCGCAGTCATAGCCACGGCTGAAGAAATGAAAGAGTCGGGGCTTGCATAATGATCTCTTCTCTCCTCCGCGATGCAGCCCCAGTTCACTGGGGCTGTGTCTTCAACAACACAAGGAGTTTGCAATGACAAACGAACACCCACAAAAGAAAGCATTCATGGCTGCACTTGCAGCCGCAGAAAAAGAAGTACCAGACCAGCCGTGTCTGTTCATAGCGGCATCTGTCGTGGTAGAGGGGGACATGTACGACTTCCCGTGCGCAATCGGAGGGAGGAATCTTGTGGAACTTGACAAAGCAGATGGCACCGCCTTGGTGTCCGCCGTGATTCGCTCGGTGTTTGAAATGTGCAAGGAAATGAGTGGCCACTCCAAGGAGAAAGGCGAACGGATGTTCGAGGCGGCACTCAATGAGTCCTTTATCTTGAACATAGATGAGATGAGTCATGAGAGTGGGCAGGAAACAGGGAACTTGAAGCCCGACATAGAGTATGGTTTCCTGAAGCACATCAAGGATTCACTTGAAGAATGAGTAAGCCATGCTGAAACACATGCGAGGCAGGAAGAGGAGCCTGAAGGTGGTTCGCCGGAACCTGATCAGGCTCCTCTGGAAAGCGCAATCATTAGAGTGGGCACTCCTCTGGCTGGAAAGCCCACAGAAAGGTGGAGGTGAACGATGGCGAGTACAAACACCACGAACTTTGGAGAGATCTTTGAAGAGATCAATCGAATCTTTGACCGAGCGGCTGAAGGAATACGGGGTCAAGCCCGAACAGGTCAAGCCGATACGGCTCAGCCCGAACAGCAAGATACCGAGGAAGATTCTGGAGGAGAACCCCATTTCCCTTCACCCGGTGAATGACAATGGGGATGATCCCGGTGATCCAAGATTAGAGTACAAGTTTGGTGGAGCCGACCCAAGATTCGATGAACTCTCAGCACTGGAACTGTTCAGCCTTGGAAGATATGGAACAAGAGAACCCGACCCCGAACTTTGAACTGATCCAAGATTTCGCGTTGGCGATAGAACGATTTCGTATCATCGCAACGCCAACTGGGATTGAAATACTTAGGCGTATCTTGGTGGTGCAGGGTGACGTGAGTAAGTCTGGGGTAGCAAGTGAAATCATGTACGACGACCGGAGTATCAGGCGAACCATGAAACTAATGGCAAGGCTTGGACTTGTTCGATGGGAACCGTGGACCCGAAGCGGCACGATATCGCTGACAGGCACAGCCAAGAAAATGCTGCGAGCAGGGGGTTGTAATGTTTAGCCCACAAGATACGGCGTCCGTCGCGGCACAACTCCACCACTCCATGTACGGACACCGATGCCGCAATCTGACAGGTGAAGTTGAAGACTTGTGAAACTTTCTGATTTTTATTGAAAGTTTACCCATGATGGGGGTTGACATCAGAGCGAGAGTATGTATAATGAAGGGAACACAACGCAAGGAGTACAACACAATGAGCACAACACAGGAAGACCTCGATCTTGGATCACTCGCGCTGAAGATGCGGTCGATACTTGATCACATGGACGAGGCCAACGCCACGCTGAAAGACCTGAAAGAAAGACGGAACAATCTGTCCTTCCAGATCCAGACGCAGATGGAGAACGCTGGCGTGGACACCATCAAGAACAACGACGCACGACTGACGCTATCCATCAAGGATGACATGGTCCCGTCGTATGACCCGGAACATTTCGATGAGATCTTCCGGTGGTGCGCCAACACAGGAAGGCACGACTTCATCCAGCGTAGGATGTCGGGTGCCAAGATACGAGAGTACGTAGACAGTGGCGGTGAGTTACCCGTTGGGTTGACACTCACCCCCATCACCAAAGTTTCATTTCGTAGGTCGTAAGGAGTACAACCAATGGCCAAAGGTAACATCGTAAAAAAAGAAGAGACCCCCGGGAACCTCGCACCGGCAATGCCTTCGGGCTTCGGCACGATGGTGAACGCGGAGCAAGAAGACTTCTCGCTTGACCGGCTGTCCCTGATTCAGGGTACGCAGTTGGAGCGTGAGATGCACGGAGACCACGAACGTGGCACGTGGGTCTACGCAAGCACAGGCGAGGCACTCGATCTTGACGGAGTCAAGTTTGTCCCTGTCTTTGGGTACAACGAGTGGATCAAGTACGCCGAAGGCGGGGCTGGTTCCGGTATTGAATACCGAACCATGAACAAGGAAGATGTAAAACCCGAGGATCTCGTATGGGGTACCGGGCGCAAGGGTGTCGGCACAGCCGCAGTCAAGCACATCAACTGGGTTGTTCTCTTTGATGGGCACCAGATCCCCGTGATCCTGTCGTTCAAGAAGACCAGCCTCAAGTCTGGACAAGCGATCATGAGGCTTGAAGCCTCACGTCAGGCGATGGCCGCCTCAAAGGGTGAGGAAGCCACACCGGGTTCGTACTTTCTGGACATAAGGGACAAGAAGTTTGCAGAGGGTTCGGCCCTCATTCCTGTCCCGCGTCCTGCTGGTGATGCAACGGATGAACACATCCGTAACGCAGCCGCGTGGTACGGTCGGCTCGGTGATCCCACACATGTGGCGGCCAAGTCTGAGGTGTCTCATGCGGACGATGACCTGCCCATCTAACTTGAGCGGTCACGACTCATACACACGGTGCATGTCGCACCATGTGTAGCCGCAAGATAGTTCAGTTGGTAGGCGGTCCGTTCCACGGAGATACCACCGAGTTGGGTGAGGGTAAGCCACTCATCTGGTTCAGCCGGAAGAGTTGCATGGAGGGTGCGAGGTACACACTCGATCCCGAGCAGCGCGCTTACTACTACGAAGGGGCACCGTCCACGGAAGAGGCGGTGTCCTTTCTTCATGGGTTCGAGCCATTCCTAAAGGAGGATGACCATGCCACAGTACGACAAAGGAAAGAAAGCGAGACAGGCACATCCTTTAGGAATGGTCCTGATGAACAAGAAACCCAAGGACAGGACGAAGTCCCGCCCGAACCCCAAGTCGAAGTTCAAGAAACGCTCTGGTAGGAGGTGACGCATGAGCAACAATCATCCAGCAGGCAAGTTTATCGATGTTACCGCTACGGCAGTAGCACCCGGCGTGCCGAAGAAGCCAAAGGAGTTCATCGCTTGGGCAATGAAACTTGGTGCGACAAGAGAGGAAGCGAAGGGTGAGTACGACGCAATGCGACGGGCGAAGGTTTACGAGTCGGACAAGTACATCGTTCATGTCACGCCGCCAGCCGAAAAGGACGGGCTCACTCACATATCCATTCGCAGACTAGACCGGCGAAGCGGGACGGATTGGCGAGAGTTCCAAGATATAAAGAACCAACTGTGCGGACCCGATCGTGAGGCGGTGGAGATATACCCGTCTGAGTCTCGGCTCGTTGACGGAGCCAATCAACACCACCTTTGGGTTTTGCCGGAGGGGGGGCAGGTGCCGTTTGGATTCAACAATGGCAGGCAAGTGGACATGATGCCCGCTTTACTCAACGGATCGCAGCGAGGAGAGGATGGAGTCGAGCGGCACAATCATCCGGCGCATGGTGTGATCGAAATCACGGAGGTGGCTCATGCTGATGCAGCACCAAGAGAAGATGGTTGAGATCGCCAAGTCTCACCCACGCTACGGGTTCTGGTTGCAGCCGGGACTGGGCAAGACAGTGGGCAGCCTCGCCATCGTGCAAGATCACCCGGTCAAGACTGTGGTCGTGTGCCCCAAGTCTGTGATGAAAGCCGCGTGGGTTTCTGACGCGGAGAAGTTCTTCCCAAACTTGGAGGTCGTCTGCTGCTGGGACAAGACCAAGGCAAAGAGATCCAAGATTATCTTGGACAGCGAGGCAGATATCTACGTCATCAACATCGACCTGTTCAAGAATCATGCCCAAGATTTTTTGGACGCTGGGATACGGAGGCTCATCCTCGATGAGTCATCCATGATCAAGAGTCACAAGGCCCAGCGCACCAAGGCACTCCTGTCATTCGCTGACAAGATGGAGAGCGTGTACCTGCTATCGGGTACCCCTGCTCCCAACTGTCCCACGGAATACTTCACGCAGATCAGGGCGATCAGCCGAGATACCTTCGGGCTGTCTTTCTACGGCTTCACCAACAGGTACTTCTTCACGCAGACTAGGCCCATCTCTGGGAGGGATGTCATCACCGGGTACATCCCCAAGCAGAACCAGATGGGCGAGTTCAACGACCGCCTGAAGAGCGTATCGTGGAGCCTGTCAAAGGAGGAGGCCATCGACCTGCCGTCGCAGACGGACGTGATGAGGGTTGTGGAACTGAGCAAGGATGACCGGGTGACCTACGAGATGGTGTATGCGGGGCTGGCATCAGAGATGGAGGGTGAAGCCCTGACCCCCGCAGGCCAAGCCAAGTTGATGAAGTTGCGGCAGTTGACTGGTGGTTTCTATTACAAGCAAGGTGGCCAAGATACCATCCTGTCGTCTGACCAAGTGAAGATCAAGGAACTCCGTGCCATACTTGAGGAACTTGGTAACGAGCCCGTTGTTATCTGGGCCAACTTCACCGCTGAGATAGACATGATCTCGAAACTTGTGGCGGAGGTGGGGCGAAGCCACGATGTCATAGATGGCCGGACCAAAGATGCCAGTGTGTTGATCGAAAGATTTCAGGGTGGAGACTTGGACTGTCTGGTCTGCCACCCCGCTGCCGCAGGTCACGGCATCACTCTTACCGCTGCGTCCTATGCAATCTACTACTCGATGGACTTCTCTTACGAGAGGTACCAACAATCCAAGGATCGCATACACCGCATGGGTCAGACGCGACCGTGCACGTACTACCACATCATCGCCGACGGGACAGCAGACGAGTCAATCCTGTGGGCGGTGCGGAATAAAGCCAAGATGTCAGATGCCGTGCTGAGAATGCTCGGCGACAGGTGATACAATAGACCACTCCGAAGGAGCCCCAAATGCCAACAGTCACCCACCCCGCCGTCGATTTCGCGTCGGTAATCTTTGAACCTGAAGACTTGATTGAGATACGAATGCTACCCTCGGGTAAGCGAGAGTGGGTGAAAGCGAGTGAACTTGCGGACCTGACTGAGGCGTTGACAAGTCACAACTTGGATGGCCAGAACATCTACTTCGGTGCGAACCCGAGGGTACGCGAGGGTAGTTCCGCGCGAGATGTCGCAAGATACAACAGCCTGTTCGTGGATTTCGACAACGTGTCACTTGACTACGCCCGGAGGATCATATCTGAGGCGGCCCTGCCTGTGCCCACCGCTGAAATCTTTAGTGGACATGGTGTGCATTTCTACTGGAGACTGGAAGACCCCATCGAGGATGCTGAAACTTGGGCCTCATACCAGCGGGGGATGATCGCAGCATGTGGCAGCGACCCCAAGATCAAGGACGCACCAAGAGTCATGAGGCTACCGGGGTTCCTGAATGTCAAGTATGAACCCCACGTAGAGTGCAGGTTGGTTCACCTGATACAAGGACACTTGTGCTCTCTTGAGGACTTCCCGATCCAGCCACTCGAAGCCGTGGTGCCACCAGCCAGTGCTCTCCCCAGTGAGATACAGGACGGCACGTCCGAGCCGCACCCGGCCACGCTGTACTTCATGAGTAGCGGTGCACCCGCAGGCGAGCGTAACAGCAGGCTGTTCTCCTGTGCCTGTGACCTCGGGGGCCGTGGGTACAGCGAGGAGGAGGCCATGTCCATGCTGGTCCGACCGGCCATGAACTCAGGCCTCACCCCCACGGAGATCGAGCAGTCGATCAAGTCAGCCTACGCCAAGCCCCGCAGCCCGCGCGTGGAGGACGAGGAGAACGTCGAGACCTGCATACAGAGGATGATCCATGGGACGGATGAGACCAGAGAGAAGGCCGCCCTGTTGGGCAAGACCTTTCGGCCTACGATTTCCAACGTCGCAGACGTAGGCACGGGTGATGAATCCCGAAGGTGCTACCTGCCTGCCCCCAAGATATGCGAACTGATCCAAGAATCAAACGACGGTTGGCCCCGCACCGTGAACGGAATGCTGTTCGCGCCGGGAGACTTGCCACCCGACGGCGAACTCCCCGGGTCCAACTCCTTCAGGTACATCACGAATGAAGCCGCCATGTTCGCGTATCTTATGAGGGACTGCGACATCCGGTGGACTTCGCGCGAGTGCGTGGACAGGGGTACCAGTGCGAAGCGGAACCCCAGTACCAAGAAAGAGATATACGAGTTCATGCTGGCGGAGGCGAGGCCAAGTTACCAGTCAGTTGAACTCTTGCCCCACGTGCCTGAAGTTCCCGGCGTGTACTACATGGGGTGCAAGTTACCGGAGCCAACCGGCGAGGCGCTTGAAGAACTGGTGAACCGACTCAACCCAGAGACCGACATAGACAGGCAACTCATGCTTGCAGCCCTAGCCTCTCCCGGGTGGGGTGGCCCTCCGGGTACACGCCCAGCCTTCGTGTTCACATCCAAGCATGGACGTGGCGTGGGTAAGACTACAACCGCAGCCCTCATCTGTGAGGTATGGGGGGGCGCACCCTCCATCACTGAGCGCGAGGACTGGGAGGCCGTTAGGTCAAGGCTCCTGTCTGACGAGTCACTGTCCCAGAGATGTGTTCTGATTGACAACCTCAAGTCTCGCCTGTCTAGGGGTGGGCTGGAGGGGGCTATCACTGCCCGGTACATTGACGGCAAGAAGATGTACAAGGGGCAGTTCAGCAGGCCTAACCTTCTGACTTGGTTCATCACAGCCAACACCCCCACCCTCAGCCGTGACTTGGCAGAGCGGTCAATCATCATCAACATCGGCACGGCCAAGCACCAGACAGACTTCTCCGAGTGGAAGGAGAGGTTCATGGAGGAGAACCGAGCGCAACTCATATCGGACATCATCCACTGGCTCAGCGGAGAGAAGCGATCCAGCCTGTCGCCAGACCGGCTTGACAGGTGGGCCCCTTGGCAGCGTGCCCTGCTTGAGAGGTTTGATAACGCTGATGAGATCGCCCTTCACTACCAATCGAAGAGGCCAGAGGTGGACTCAGATCTTGAGGAAGCAGAGGAGGTCGCCAGTTGTATCATGAAACTCTTGGACCGACGTGGGTGCGATCCAACCAAGGATGCCGTGCGTATCCAGAGGCGTACCCTGTACAAGGAACTGCAAATGCAGGACGTGATCGACGGCACCATGTCACCCAAGGGGTGCACTACTTGGATCAAGAACATGATGACACTAGAACCTATGAAGGCCATGTGCGACTCAAAGCATACCGGCACAGGACGCAGTTGGCTATGGGTAGGGGAGGAACATGATGGGAAGTCCAAACATACTGACCTTCCCCTACAGGATTTTGACTCAGGACTGCCGATTTAGGGACACATGGGACACATGTTGGGACACATTACAAGCATCAACACCGCTCGGTGGGCCAAGTCACAACCCCTTGCCCCGAAAGAAGTTACCCCTTCGGGGCCTTCTTCTTGGGACACTTGGGACACTTGGGACAGTAAAAACAAATACATAACCAAAGAGGGGGGTGGGGTAGATAGGTTAGGAGTTTTGGGAAATGTGTCCCATGTGTCCCATGTGTCCCAAAATGTATGGGGAGAGTTTAGGTGGAAGGATCACAAGATATGGGGTATACTCAAGATATGGATAATCAATACACAAACGATCGCATCAAGAAGAAGGTGCTTGGGACTACGGCCCGGGCCATCCTCGAAGAACTAGACCGACAGGGGAGGACCAGATATTGGCTGATGAAGGAGACAAGCCTTGATTCCCCCACCGTCTACGGCTATCTACAGGGGACACTTGACTGTCGAGTGTCTACCGTAGAACGTATGACGGTAGCGTTGAGTATGGGCTACCCCTGCCATGTCGGATCGGAAGAAGGTGTACCGGAGACTTGAGGAAATAAACAAGGACGCTGTCATAGCCGAGGGCTTCGAGGAAGCCTATCTTGGCTACGCTAGGAGATCTGACAAGCCGTCCTTTGCCCTTTATGACTATGAGAAGTGCGTCGAAATCTTGATGGAGTCGGAAGATTGGGACAGGAAAAGGGCAGTTAGTTTCATGGAGTCTGGGGTTGTTGCAACATGGCTAGGGGACAGCACCCCCGCATTCATATTCCCGAGGATGAGACGTGACGATCATGCGTAAAAACTCAAGAGCGAAGGGCTGTCGTGGCGAAGTAGGTTTTGCCAAGGAACTTGGGTACTACGGCATCAACGCCATCAGGGGCCAGCAGCGGTATGGATCAGCAGTCACACCCGACGTTGTTCACAACCTGCCCAACGTCTGGTTCGAGGTCAAGTTCAACGAGAAGATGGCGGTGGGTTCCAAGTTATTGGAGAACGCACTTGAGCAGGCGATCGGGGATTGCCCCGCAACCGACATGCCATGCGTTGCGTGGCGTAACAGCAGGGGCAGGTGGCAGGCCACGTTCCTGTTTACGGTTTATCCAAGAAACTTACCTCCTTCTGAGGTACCAGTTACTATGGATTTTGAAGATTTCATGTATGCTAGGGGCTACTTGAGGGAAGAGGAAACTGTATATGTGTCACCAAAGCAGGACCCCAACCCACAATGGCTCCAAACGATGATGGCTGGAACGAGTACCGAAAATACGTAGTCAAGTCTCTTGAGACAGTCAACACCCGACTGGACAATATTGACACTACGCTTCGAGAGGTTGAGCGAGAGATCGCCGTACTCAAGACAAAGATGTATGCAGCCGCAGCCATAGCGGCTCTCGTCTTCACATCCATCAGCACAATCGCCGTTGAGATATGGACATGAAACTCTTCCCCCTTCTAACCCTCCCCTTGTTCGCCGCTGGATGCTTTTCGTCCAGCAAGAGCAACCTCTCCAGCATAGGCGGGCGCATTGCCGACGTTACTGGAGTAGGGGATGCAACCAGCAGCCTATCCGTACTGTCCATGGTCGGGGCGTTGAGCACCGCCGCTGGCATAGTCTTACTTACTATGACAAGTGGACGGCGCGGCTGGTATCCTGCTGTGGGTGGCGTTATTCTTTGCTTATTGAACTGGGCCGTAATGACTTACGCCCACGCTCTCTTCATCCCTGTCCTAATTGCGACAGGTGTCCTTACCCTCGCTTGGACCTACAAGATTGCCAAGCAAATCTTCCAAGAAAAAGGAAACAAGAAATGATACTCGCAGATATGTCCGAGTTTACCAGTACAATGTGGTTTGTCATCCTCGTAGGTGTCGTTTGTTTTGCCGCAGGCGTAACCCTGTGCCCCAAGGTACGCAAGATGATGGGGATGGCGTGCTCGTCAACCTGTAAGAAGAAGAAGTAAATGGCAACAACTACAATTTTAACAGGCAAGACTCTTACTAAATCCTCAACCCACACACCACCCAATATGGGTATCTTGGGTTTTGGCGGGGATTATTACATCACCCTTGGCCTGTATAATGCAACGGTTTTGGGTGGTGGGGTCGTCCCAACGGAGGGCCTGTTGGCTAACACTTTATTGTCAGGCAAGGTTTTAACTAAGCCCGAATAGGAATAAATACAATGGTTTCATTTCCAAGAAATAGGGCTACACCCGCTGGTCGATCAACCCAGCACCCCTACACCGTACTTCGCAGGGCATTCAAGGCGAACCAGACAACTACCGGGGCAATCGTCCTTGGTGTTCCTACCACCACGCCACCAGCCCCCTCGGCTACGTCGGGTATCCACGAACTGGAACCCGGTCGTGCGCTTTATATCAAGCCCTATGGAACTGACACCAATGGTGATGAGTTCCGCCTTGTTGTGGAATACTGGCACCCCATGTACGACCGCCTTGAATCTATCAGGGAGAGCGAGGACGTTGTATGGGTACCAACTACAGCACTGATTGTTGACTGTAAAATTGCAAGCGCAGCCGTGCCAGCAGCAGCAGCAGGCCCCCTCGCCACTACTGATATGATGGGTTACAGCATGATCGTTCCAAGTGGAACAGCGTTCCAGTCGTTGGCTTCGATTACTGCCGCCCTTGAACTCGATGACATCGGTCATAGTGTTGGGTCATATCAAGAGACTAAAGAAACCACCTATGGTGTGTTGGAGACCTTCGGCGCAAGGTACGTGAAGTTCTACATTTCAATCGACTCGGGCGCTGGAACGGCAGCAGTATCAGGGAACGTCTTGTTCGGGGTCCTCTAAATGGCACTTTCATCAGACGCCACAAACAGGGTTCTGTACGAGGTCTTCGGACGAACGACCAATGTTCCGGTAACTCTTGGGGAAGAACCTTGGGTCGGGTACATTACCCACGCCGAGAGCCGGGTAGATGAGATCCGCAAGTGGTACGCCAAGTCTGCCAATGAGGCTGTTGTCGCCGGTGAATCATCAAGTGATTCAGTGTGGTCCGAACTGGTGGAACTTGAGGTCATTGAGCGTTTGCTTCGCCAGTTCCGGTCTGTTCAAGATGCTGCCAACTTCCGGCAGACGGCCATCGCTTCCCTGCTTGGGCAAATCACAAGCACATACGCAACTTCATGGGGAGATTCGTTCGGGGATTCTGATTCAACAACTACCCCGGATGGCATGAGGTCATCTGTCATTGCAATACTCCTTCGTCAGGAAGCCCCAGTCTTCCCGTCCATTGATGTACTTGACAGGGCTATCTATGAAGAGCACGCCATGCTGTGGGACTCACGGCATTGGCGGTTCAGGCGATCTCCAGTGTGGATGGAGATTGCTACCGATGGTGCTGTGACAATCGCAGATACCACCGATTCATTCGACGGCATTGCCAGCAAGATTATCTACATCAAGGGCACCAATAACGTGGTAACCGAGTGCCAATGGCAGGACTCCACGAGATGGGCACACTTGATGGCATCCTATGCCAACGAGACCACGACAGGCAGACCCAAGTATTTCTACTTGATACCTGAAGGAAGCACCACCTCGATCCAGTGGCTGCCTGAACCAGACACGACGTATCAGGCGTTCTGTGTCATCTACACAGGGGTCCCTGATATCGACAAGGTTGATAATGCTTGGCCGGGTCTCGAAAAGTGGCCGCCGTCTTTCCGGATGCATCTCCGTGACAGGATTGTGGCCCGCATGTTGATGCTCTTCGGGTCCAATGACTTGGATGCCAAGAGGTGGTCAGAGAAAGTGGAGAAGGACTACCGAAGTCTGTTGGCGGAGTTCGATGACTCGGGGTCAAACGAATGGAATGCCTCGTACTTCAAGCCCGCAAGATTCCAACAGGAGTTCCGGTCTTTCAACGGTCGCTTCATGGGCGGTATGGGGTAAGCCATGGCTGGCAGCAAGCAGTACAAGACTCATGTGTGGGACGCCTTCAGTCAAACACCCGCGAAGCCCGAGTTGGGGGAGAACCCCGTAACCCGCGTAGTCAACATGGAGTTGACCCCAGAGAAAACCATCCGGACCCGTCGTGGATTCAAGACAGGGCCGACTGGGATTACTGTCACCCCGGATTCTCACATCACTTCCAATCTTGTGGGGATCAAGTCCGGCTCCAGCCTAGTGGTGAATTCCAACAAGGCGATATACAGGCTCTCTGGAAATACTTTCAGTTCAGTTGGTTTGTCCGGGCTCCACTATAAGTCAATAGATAAAGGGGAACCCGGCTCGTTTTCGGTTTACGGCGGCGAGGTGTACTTTTGCCAAAACTCCGTGGGTGGCGGAGCGATGTTTTCGTATGACGGAGTCAACGTCAGAAACGTCGGCGTCCCCGGCATGGGCGGTAAGTATTTCGGGGTCAATCCACACGTAAAGGCCGCCCAAGATTTTTCGATTGACAATTACTGCGGGTATTTCTGCCAGTGCCTGACTGAAACTCTTGAGATCGATTATCGTCTCCCCGGTGGGTTGGATAAGTTTTGCTGCGGGGAGTCGGGGGCTGAGGGGGACTGGGATGGTAACTGTGGGTGGGGGGAAACTGACACCTCTTGCATAGAGGGGGCTCCATATTGCGACCTCCCAAACCCGTGCGCAGCACATTGCGAATCAGGCCCCGACACGGGACTCTTCAACCAGTACCAATGTCTGCCCCAAGAAGGGTCGCTAGGGGGGATTTTCTGTTGGCATGTGCCCTCGTCCAGTACACACAACAGTCGAGGCGAGAAGATTTTGAACTTCTCTTTCAAGGTTGGGTATTACGATGCGAAGAGGGGGATATTTGGGAAAGCCTGTAGTCCCAAGTCGATCATTAGATTCGGACCAAACAGGAGCAGTTACGCTCTCTATCAGTACATGGTTGAGATTGCTCCTCCCGGCATGACTGGCGCAGGGGACTTGGGTCTAGCCATATGGTGCTCGCCTCCGACCGAAGTCCTGACCATGCAGACTCCGAGCGCAAACTTTGGGACGCAGATGTTGTATGACGAAGTTCATGCAATGTCCGACCACCTGTCAGATATGATGTTCTTGGAAGATATTGTTCTGGAAGGTGCCACGGGGCAGGTGGGGATGAGTTGCCCCAGCGGGAAAATATGCCTGTACAAAGATCAATCTTCGTTGGCGGATTCTGGGCAATACTCAGAGCAGTACGATAGGCCTGTCCCCTCGGAAACCATGGCAATACTTCCCGGGGGCACGGCCCTCTACTTCTTCCCGAGACACGTGTCAGGCGCAAACGATTCGTCATATCAAGCCTTTGGTGACAACCCTTATTCGTTCTCCCCCGCTGGCGTCAGGCCCGGGGTTGAGTACAGCGTGGGACATCCGGAACAGATTGGCAGATCTACACATAACCAGAAAGACACGTTCAGCCCGCTGCCCTCCATGCGCGGCAAGCCCATGCATACATTCAACGATTCTGGCTCGACGATCCTTCTGACAAGGCAGACTATCTACCAACTCGGATTCAGCGGAGCCCCGCAGGTACAGGAATTGGGGGGCCCGGGTGTCCTCACACACCAATCGGTGCACCCCACTTCCAACGGCGTGCTGTGGGTAGCGGACGAGGGACCCGTGTGGCTCAAGGGTGGCAAGGCTGTGGAAATCTTGCGTGAGTTGAGGTTTGACGGTTGGATGGATGAACTCACAAAGTCGCAAAAGAAGGATGTAAGGATTGGACTGATTGAAGATTCAAAGAAACTCTTGATGACCTTCCCCATACCCGGGGAAACAGACCGATACCGCGTATTGATGCACGACATTGGAGACGACTTCACCTCCGAGTGGTGGATAGGATCAGGCCAACAGACTTCTCCTGACGATCAACTAACCAACCCGGGGAGTTCCCAACAGAGTAACTACATGATCTCTCACCGTGCTGACGGAGGGTACGCCTTTTACATGTGGCTTGACAACACGTGTATGGAATACGATCCAAGAATATCGTCGTATAACAACAGTGATGAAAGTGGCGACACCACATCCTTAGTTGAGATGTGGGTGAATGAGAACGCACACTTGGACAAGGTCATTGGCAACGTGCAACTTGATCTGGGCTACAGATCTGGTGACTTCACTGTCAGGGTTTCCACCTTCGATAACCCGAACGACATAGTTGGCGTCTCTTACAAGACTCTTGACGAAAGAACCGCTATTGTCGAAACTAGCGATGGCCAGAGGGTTTCAGTTTCAAAATTCATGGGGATGAGGGGTCGATATTTCCGTATCAGGATCGAGGCTTCCGGACAAGAGATCTCCTTAAACAGGGTTACTATTGACTTAGCCTACGACGATGACCCGAAGACAGTGGGCGATGAGCCCGGGCAGGATTGGCCGTAATGTCTACCATTAACCAAGCGTTCGACTCGATCCAAAGCGTGTACTCTGATGAGATCAGAGACACTCCCGACCACCGTCGCAATAGTTCTCTGTACACGAACAACGACCAGAATAATGGCGTTGAACAAATGAAAATGTACGTACAGGAGGGTGAGGTGCGCCATGTCACTCCTGTTGATACATATGAAATGACCCTGAACCAACTGCTTGCAGCCGCCGGTGGGAATAATGGTGGTGGCTCACCGAGCGATGGAGAGGGAGCATGCGGAACAATCGATGGTGGGAATCATTGCGCAACCACCTACGGGCTGTCCTTTGTTCATAACATTTTTGATTATCAAACGCCTTTCGACACAGGAATACCTTCGGGGAGGTATATAAAACTTCAATTATCGAAGATGGAGTTCTTCGAAGATTGCTTTACTTCAATCACAAGCCCGATGGCCGACCCGCATACCTCCCACGGTGGGCAGGACCCTGATAGAGATTTCTCGGTGTGGATTGGGGTAACAACTTTCTTGGTCTGTGACCACGAAGGTAATGACGAAGAAATTCACGTGCTGGACGCGATGAGGATTCACCATGTAGTGAATGTAGCCGGAGAGTACAGGGATGCATTGCTACATCATATAGCAACGCAAGACTGCTGCATAAGGACACCAATACCACCAGACACGGATCATCAGTGCACACCCAACTAATGCCACACGACGATAACTACTACTGCATGAAGGGGTACAACCTCAATACAGGGGAGGGCGATAAACGTCTTTCCCTAGAATCCTATGGCATATCAGGATATGGACACAACCCGTGCTGTGATGACAACCCTTTAGTGTGTATAAAGGGACCGTTTTATACTGAACTCGGCGGCGGCGATTGCGTCGGAAGCAGCGACTATCCTTGTTGCGCCGTCGGAATGAATCCAGATCTACTTGATCAGTGTAAGTGCCAAGGTCATATCGGAATTTGTGGGTGTAGCGATGACCCCGGAGATTGCATCTACGAGACCGACATCCCGTGGGGGAACGATCAAACACCTTGGTGGTGTTGTAGTGATTCACATAGCCCATGCCCCAGATGCTCCACGGGCGGCGGGGATGTAGTAGCCTCATACATCTTTACATTTACTTGTGATGCTTCTTACTTGGTTGTCTCTGGAACACTGGGCCAAGGTGAATGTGATAATACACATCCTTGTTTTTTGAACGACGTGCCCGAGCAATGGAATATCCCGGGCTACAACCCGAACGAAGTGGGGTTCTATAGTGCACACCCTTTTACTAGCCCGAGTGGTGGGGGGCAGGGATCGGTTCCGGGAGGGGCAGGAACTTTGAAGATAACTTCAGGCATTGGTACTCTTGTTGACCTTAAAGCGCACGACCCGGTGGGCCCATTTCCCGGGACCGGGTCGGCTTGCGAATGCACAATTACCCTCCCGGATGGTACAGTTATTCCAACGGCTTATGAGGGCTGGGAAAGTGGTTCTACCGTTGGCTGCGGCTCTCCTCCCTTTCATCCCGATTGCCCAGATGCCCCGGGTCCGTGCGGTATTGAAGCCATCGCTCCAAATGGCTACAGGGCGACAATATTACCCGCTGTCAACGCTGTTCAATTTCCGGAATGTGATAGACAACCCCAATACATCAAACGGTGCGTGAACCCCACTTGCCCTTGTGCGCCGAGTTTTGGTCATTGTGCGTGCGAGTATTGCGAAGGCGGCTGCAACCACGACGCCTGTTGCAATGGACCGGGCCAGTGGACTTGCGAAGACCCTCCAATGGGAGAGGGGTGGCAGGGCATTATCGAGTCTACGGGGGTAAATGATTCGATTGGCTTCCCCGGTCCCGCGATAATTGATATATCCGAATACCGAAACAGGGCAGTTGTTTTAACGATTTTCACAACAGCATACCATGTCATCGTAGGATATTGCTCGGGAGGAGCGTATAAAGAGATGCATGCGGAACTGTGGATGTATCCCGCCAACAGATCCCTTAGTTACAAACTCTCTGTTATTTAGGAGTTTTTAATTGGCTAATAATGAAGCGATGGATGTCTTAATTAAATACGCAGAAGCAAGATCTGCGCATAAGGACTATTTACGTAGTCGCCAAGTGGAAACAACAAATCCCAAAAATCCCCTCACGCAGGAACAGATGAAAAAGAGAGGGGAGATTATGAAGAGGGCGTCAGGAGTAATGTCAGAAAGCAGACTTGCTGAGTTCCATGACGAGGAGCCCGAGGAGAAACCCGAGGAAAAAGGAATGAGTGGTCTCGGGGATCTGGTGGCTAAGACCATCAAGGCGACTACTGGAATAGAGGGTTGTGGAGGTTGCAAGAAGCGGCAGGCCGCACTGAACAAATGGGTCCCATTCCACAAGAGAAAAGGGAAGAAATAGATGCACCTGATATACTCACTAAGGCAGGAATAGCGATGTCAGCCTTCACCCCAATGAACATCTTTGATCAAGCGTTGGCTCAAGTCCAGAGCCAGCCCCCCATCCCCCCGCCCCGGCAGTACATGACACCGGGCATGTCGGACTTTACAATGGGAGAAGATGGCTCGCCTGTATCCGGTGCCCCCGCGTCTGTTTCGGGTGCATCAGTTACAGGAAACACAGCCCAACCCCTACCACCACCTGATATAGTGGCGAGGCAAGGGCAAGGCGTGGGGCCACAGGTAAATCAAGCGACAGCACAAAGGTCGAATAACCCAATACCAGATCCTCGAACTCGACGAACCGACGACATCGGTCGCCAAAGAAACACGATTGGTGAGTATTAAAATGGCACTACGACGACCCCGTAAAGACGAAAAGAAGAGACTGAATAAATCTGGGGCTACCGCCCCGGGTGCACCACCGAACGTTGCTCCAGAGGACGTGCAAGAACCCGCGTTCGGACCTGTCTCTTCGAGACAGGCCCCCACGGCAGGCCCAGTCAAATACGACCCACCGATCCCCCAACCCCACATGGCTGCTAGTGCTGGACAGGCGCAAGCGACGAATCCACTAGACGAACCCGCACCGGATCAGCCACGCCGCGAAGCGCGTCTTCGCTTGGGCACGCCCTCCATGCAAGATATGCAAAACCCGCTTTCACGGGCGGCTGAAGATATCTCAATGCAAGCCCGAGGAACTTCACCTCAGCCATTCCAAGATACGCAAGCACCGTATCCTCCAACCGCCACACAAGAACGCATGCTCTCGGGAGACTTCGGACCCCAAAGCGGTGCGGAGTCGGCAATGGAAAGGGACATCACAGGAAGAGGCACCCCCTCCATAGAGGATATGCAAAACCCGCTTTCACGGGCTGTTGAAGGCATTGCTCCTCTTCCCACATCTCCCAAACCATTTACGACTACGCAGGCTCCATGGCAAGCCCCCGGCCCTCAGCCAGAGCAGGGATATACCGGACCGGGCATACATCCCTTCCACGGGCTGCCAATCCCTTCACAAGGAGGGGCGGGTCCTAACATCCCCATCCCCATAGCAGGCCAGCAGGGACCTGAAGAAGCCCCGCCTGCACAACCATTCCCCACAACTCCCGGCATGATCAACCTGCCTATCCCGGGCCAGATCGCGCCTACACCACCCGCTGCTGCACCGCCACCACCCGCTGCTGGTGGGTTCATGGGTCCACCTGCGCCGCCCGCTGCTGCACCGCCTGCTGCTGGTGGGTTCATGGGTTCACCCGCCGGTGCACCGCCACCGCCCGCTGCTGGTCCGCCCGCTGCTGGTGGGTTCGTGGGTCCGCCCTCACCACCACCACCGCCCACGCCTCCATACATGGGCCCCACCACGGACACTGATGTTCCCCGTACATCGACTGGTCGGCCAATGGCTGGTGGTTACATGGGCCCAGACTACGACGAGACTGTCAGGATTCATGGAGCCCAGTCCGACGAAGCACGGGCTATACGCCGAGACCCGGAATGGAACAGGTCACAATCTGTTGCTCGCAGTGCTGGTGCTGGCACTCTTGATGATCCAAGGATGCAGCACCTTCCGACTAGCGATGAATACAAAAAGGAGTTAGCGGTCAGAAGGTGGGGGCCGGGGTTCTCTGATGCTGTTGAGAAGAAGATGAAGGACAATCCTATGATCACCGATCGAAATGCAGTCAGGATTGTTAATCAGGAATGGGCCATGGCCAACAGGGATGCTATCGCAACATCCCGAGGAGAAGAAGGACCAACCGATAAAAGGAAAAGGATTGCGGGGTTGAAGCAAGAAAGGTTTGAAGAAGCGAAAGAAGCGGGAAGGACTGAGAGAGAAGCGCGTGATGCAAGGCACAAAGAACGTCGTGAAAGAGATCAACTGATAAAAGACGCTAAACGCGCTAACATGTCTGTACCCGATTTACTAAGGATGAGGGCAGAGACAGGTCTTATTGAACAGCAAACCTCGACCGCTCAAGGACAACTGGCTCTTGATAGAGACCAATTAGTAGAAACAACAGCGGCAAGGCTTGGGGAAGAAAGATCCCGAGAAGATCAACTGACAGCCGCCACAACTCAGGCTGGCCTAGATCGTGAATTGGAATATCAGAAAGCCGCGAATACTCTTCAACTCGGCGAAGGACAACTTGAATTATCCGAAACGGAAATGAAAGCAAACTCCGCACATCAAGCGTCTTTGCTCGGAATCGAACAAGGTAAGTTGACTATTGCCCAAGCGGCAGCGGACTTGCAGACGAAGATGTACGAGGATGGTAAGGAACTCTCTAAGTCAGACATAATGACCATGGCTATGGAATACGCTGGAGCGAGTCAGGGCATGACCACGTTTGGTCAAGCAATAGCCGAGATGGCGATGTCCGTACCTTCTGTTGCCGAAATAGCGAGACAGATGGGCATAAAGCCCGGAGCCTTGGGCATGGGAGTAGACCCAGTCAGCGGAGTCTTTGTAAAGCCCGTTGATGAAGCAGCCACGGAATCCGAGGAGGGAGGCAATCTTGGCGACTACGCCAAGAAGGCCATGCCTAACGTTGACCTGTCCTTCATCAGACCCTTTGGAGATATTGAAGCGGGATGGTGGGGCATGGGTTCAGGTGATGAGGCTAGGCAACGTGGCTATGTAAAGAACATGGATGCAAGTCTTGCTGAACTTGTGGAGATACACCAAAGAGACCCGGACGAGGCTCAGGCCATTGCTCGAAGTATGCAGATGCTCATGCATAACAGCGGCTATGAGGACTTTGATGCAGCCGGTGGACCATTCCTGTGGATTGGTTCTATGGCTCGGGGAATCGTTGGCGGAGCAGATCTTGCAGATCAAATGCAAGATGCAAGGGAGCAGTATTACTTTACGATTGCCAAAATGTCCATGGGTTCAGATTTCCATAGTGAACTTGCAAATTATCAGGCGCAATACAAGGAAGTCGGAATGAACAACCCACCATTAGGTGCTCCAAGGAAGCGTAGGACCCAAAGGCCTTGACCCAGTTCTCCGGTCCAGTTCAACTGACTAACCAACAGTTCCTGCGTAACATGACGCAGGGCGGCCACAATCTTGCCAGAACGGTTCCCAAACTTCCTGACGACGAGGAACGCAGGAAGCAAAATGAAGCCATGGCCATGCGGTCGGTGCTGATAAAGCAGTCCGTTGAAGAACAACAACGCAAGGCCCGCCAAGATCTCATAGATCGGGGCATCCTCAAGAACACAGAAGAAAACCCCGTTCAGCAGTCCGTCCTCAACCAGAGGACTGTGCCTCGTATGACCATCGCGCAAATCAATGCGATGACTCGGGATGAGATGCGTGAGAGGATCAAGCAGTCCGGTGGCAATATCTTGGGAGAAGAAAGGTCCGCCGTATGGAAGTTCCTTGACTTCATCGACCTTCCTAGAAACTCCATCTTCAACGTAGCGTTCACCGACAAACCGGACTGGGAGGGTGCGGCGGCTGGACTCGGCACGATGATGGCAGGCGGTGCTGCTATTGGAGCAGGGTATGGGGCAATGGGGGGTTCACTCACTTTCCCCGGTCTAGGGACAGCGGTAGGAACCGTGGGGGGTGCGGCGTATGGTGCACTTCATGGCGCTGCGCTATACGCAGCCGGGTTGGGAGCATCGTCCATCATAGGCCATGCAACCCTGAGCCAAGAGGACAGGAAGCAGATACGAATTTCCAGCGAGGAGCAAGAGCGTGCTTCCCTTGGTATGCGAAGGGTTTACTTCTCCGAAGTTCTCAAGAGGTTCGGGGTTGAAAACAGAACAGCGCAAGCCATTCTGGGTATCGCAGGTGATATCTTGCTTGACCCACTTTCCTACGCCACTGGCGGTGGCACCGTAAGAGCGTGGCAGGTGGCCGGTACTAGGGGAGCACAACAACTAGCAAGGAGATCTGGAACTATAGCGATCGAAAGCCGTGGCATTCGATACGTGAAAGATGCCGCAAAGGAGATGCTTGCAAAGGGTCGGACGATTACAGACGACGCTGGCAATATCACCAAGATAATCTTGCCGGATAATTCCAAATACAAAACTCTGGAAGACTTCCTCAACAAGACCCTGATTGTCGATAACGGACTTACTGGCTCTACCCTGCAAGATATCGGTGTTGGCCTTAACCATATTGAACGCCTTAACAAAGCGTTTAAAATGGTTGGCAAGGCAGCGAACATGACCCGCAAGGAAAAGAAGGCTGCGTTAGGAAAAATCTTTGACCAAACTAGGGAGCGGCTTCTTAAGTACAACAGGCTCGGCACTGTCGCTAACAAGAACGACGACATTATTGCTGGCATGGAATTGTCAGCGGAGTTTTTCGGTAGGTTTATGGCTAAGGCAGACTACCAGACCCACGTCCCGTTCATGGACTGGGTCATGCCACTGCTTTGGAAGCGAACCGGCTACAGAAACCTTGGCACCAACATGCCGCTTCTTCGGATAGGACAGCGCGCTCGACAGTACAAGGCGATTAGGAATCTCAAGGGCGCTGATTCCATGATGCGAGCAGGAGACGCCACGGCGAGGGCCGCAATAGCAGCCGAGAATCTCCTCGAATTGGGAAGGTTTGAAAGTACCGCCTCAAAGTTCTCTATTGCTGCTGGAACTGCTGAGAAAGCCACCGGAGCCGTGAACGAGTTTATTAGTTCATTGCCAAAGGCACTGAGAGAAAAGGTAACTGTCACCGAGTCCGCAAACGGATACAGGAAAACCGTATCGGTCAATGCCGCAGAACTCGATCACTCCGAATGGAGGTATGTTGAAGACACAGTCGGGTGGAAATGGGATGCTCCCACTGCCGATGCGGAGTTCGTGTTTGACACGGAACGCCTTGGCCGAGCGCTTAAGATAAAGCAGAGGCTCAAGGAAGTAGACGTTGTCGAAGACGGGGTTAGGCTTTTGGATGAAGAAGCCCACTACGCAAGGATGCACCAAGCCTATGCGCAGAGCGAGGAGGCTTGGGTACAGGCAGAGAAAGCAGAAAGGGGGGCCCTTGATTTAGGGGAAGGAGCCCCGCCAGTTACGCTTGAGCAAACAGAGAAACTTGCGAAACTTGCGTCTAGGGTAACGGATGCCACGGCTGACCTGAAGGCTGCCCTTGCTCTGAAAAACCTATCGGCACACCAAGTTGGGGACATCCTTAATCCGAGAACTAACATACTCCTTGATGCTATTAATGGCGTCAGGGGAGAGTTCCCCGGGCAGGGCATCGGCATCTTTGAAGGGCCGAGTTTCTTGTCCCGCCTCTTCAATAATCACAACGTGAAAATGCATGATCTGGGGAACAAGATCAGTATTCTCAGGCACGAAGAAAGACTGGTGAATCGTGAACTAGGGAGTCTGCAAAAGAATCTAGCCAATTCTACGGCGGAAGACACCGTCAGGGTCAGGGAACTCAGAGTAAAACTTGACGACATCAACGCAGAAAAAAGTGAACTGCTGGGAGATTTGCCTCCTCCCTCCGCTGCGTCCTTGGCCACTGCAAACAGAGCACGCGAGGCGGGTTTCGCAAAGGAAGGTGAGGAAGAGTTTCTGGCGAGAATGCTGGATGCCATGGCAGATCAAGCAGTTGCAAGGCAAGGCGGGAGATTTGGAACTAAAGAGGATTGGCTCAATGACTGGATCGAAATAAACAAAGGGGGGGAGACCCCGCAGGGGAGAGAGGTCTTGTTCCAAGGCGGACCCATCCCCAAAGAAATCAACGACGCATACATAGTCCACAAACTGAACGATTCCGGAATCGATCCCAACTGGTCGAACTCCGCTACAGATGTTCTCCGCCACACTGGATTAGCCGATGGAGCGGTGCTTAGGACGGGCTTCACGACGAACGCTACTGGGGAAAGGGTTGCATCTAATGCGGTCTTTATCAAAGAGGCAGCCGACGAAGAAACCCTGACATATGCCGCCCTCGTCAACGCGTTCCTTGGAAATCACAATGAGGTAAAATTGTTCTTGCCGAGCAAGGGGGGGCCTGCCAGACTATATGAAGTCCCAAAGGAACTGTGGCCTAATCGTCCAAATCCCCTTTGGGAACTGAATATAGACGACGTAACAGAACTTGATGATTCATTGCTTCTTCTGGTCACTGACAGAAGAGCAATGAAAGCAATAAGGAAACTCGAAAATGTCCAAGAAAAAACAGGGACAATCAAAACATTCGGGCCGAAAGCGCAAGCGGGGGTCAGCAAAGAAGAGGCGGGGTTCCTTGCAAAAGAAAGTCTCCTCGCCAGTATCGAAAGAATCCACGACAACCCAAGAGATTGGAGCGGGTTCAAGCCTTTCCGGTCTAACGGGGCTGATCCTATTGGGGAGCAAGCGTCGAAACTAAGATCGGAGCAAGCACGAAGGTTCAAGGAAATAGGTGGACTGCCCCCAACCGCAATCACAGAATATGGCTCACTTAACGCTGTCCGAATTCTTCGCACCTTGGAGGTGACAGAACCGCTAACCGGAGAAAAATGGCTCGACATGCTCAGGCTTAAAGGTGTAGATAAAGAACAAAAGGCTGGGTTTGGAAAGTACGGTTGGCCATACAAGCACATCCGGACCATGTTCCAGAAGGGGGCCAAAAAGCCAACACATACAAAGGGCGATATATTTGCAGTCCCCGAGGAAGAACTCATCCACTCCGGCCTACTTGATTACTTGCGTATGAGAAGGGGTGAGGCTGTGAAGGCTGAGGACATAGAAAATTTCCTTCTTTCCCAGCAAATGGATCTTGAATTATTGCAGAAAATACCGGAAACCGACGCAAATGTATGGAGAAGAGGTCGTCAAGAAAGTGTTAGATCAATAAGAAAAGTTCAACGTCTTTTGCACGAACGTGCTGGAGACAGCGTATTTAATTCTCGGCACCTGTTTAGAGCGGACGACGGTGAGAATATCTTCATGGCTCCCAAATGGGCGGACGGAGACCAAGATCGTTACGCAGACCTATTTACGCTTGACGATATTTTCGAGGAGCACCCCGGGATACTGGCCTATTTCAACAGGTACAAGACCCATGAAGTTGACCCCCTCACAAGTGAGTTGAGAGAGTTGCCTGATCTACCTATTCACTCCTTTAAAACGGGGGGAGTAGGGACTACACGTAACGAACGCCCTACTCTAAACCTTGCTATTGAAGGTTTATTCTCCCAGAGATTAGGGGCGAACAGAACAACTAGGATTCGAGTTGGGGGCGACCCAACGGAGAACACTACGATAGGATTGCATTCGTTAAGTCCCGGGGATTATAGTCGTGGCACAACTGCGTTGGAAACTAGCAGACTTTGGGAAGTTCCATACCAATACACTAAAGATGACGTTATTGCTTTACGCAAGATAAACCTTTGGACAAGGGGGCTCCCCGAAACAGTTACCGGCCCCGAGGGGATCGGTGGCAGAACCATGAACCGGCTTGAGTGGAGTTCGATTGGAGAAGGCTACGATAGTAGAGGATTAGTGCGAGGGAACCGAGAACGAAGTATGAGTGTGAGAAGAAAACTGCTACATGACGCCATTATGCATCATGACGGCAGCATAAAAACAACCGTCGGGAAAAAACTCATTGGTCCAGAGCACGGCGGGGACGATGCAACAGTTTACCTACGTGACCTGATTGGGTCAACAAAGCATGGAAGGTCGCCAGAGTTTTTAGCCGACCAGATGTTATTTAACAACAGGGCATACCCTCTCGAAGAAAGCCTGAGAATTCAACAGGGCACCGGTGTTGTTGAAATAGGAAAAGTGCATGGCACAGGTTATTCCGAATATCATGAAATAGGGGGAATGAATACTAGGACTTTCTTCTTGAGAGCCCCCCTTCAACTTGCATCGAAGTACCCAGAACTTTTCGTAGGAGACGGCCATTTCCCGGGGGCGTTGGGATACATTGCTCACATCAGGGTTTCCGATCGAATGGAGAACGGGAGGCGCATACTTCAAATTGAAGAATTGCAAAGCGATACTTTACAAGCGGGTCAAAGAACACAATCAAAATTGGCTGATGCTATCCAAGGTTTTACTTCGCGGATAGATGAAAAGTGGCGGGCCGGGAGGGAAATTAAATGGACCAACCCCAGATCAACACTCCTCGCAACTATATTAGCGGACAAATCTGGCTCGGTTCCTGTCGAGTTAAAGAAACTCTTGGGGCATAAGGGGGTCGCAGGCGAGGGGTTCCGGGAAGATTTAATTAACTACTACAAGTGGAAACGCTCGTTTGAGGACGTTGTTGATAAGTTTGAAAAAAGGATAAAAAGGCTGACCGACAGTCTTTTTTCTGGCAAACGTGAATTAGATACATTGAAAGGAAAGATCGATTATCCCGGGACCAAGTATCGCGTACTGGAAAGAAGAATTGAGAGGCTAGAAAAACTGATTAAAGAGCAAGTGTCGAAAGCGAAGAAGTCAGGATATGTAATACGCACGGCGACCGTGGGGCACGAAAACTTCTCGCGGTATTCGGTACTCATGCCGGGTTCTCTGAAAAATATAGATGATGCTCTTCGTGAGTTTAAGAGTGGCCCCCTCCCCTTCCTAGATCGTAGCGCCATTCCACTGCCATCCGGGAAACATACCACTGTGTGGGAGAAGTTGGGACTTAGGAGAATAATTGATCATGCTATTAAACAGAACTATGACGGCGTATCCGTTTCCTCCATGAGGTCTGCCGATAAATTGACGGGTGGCAGCCCAACGACGGAAGCATCAAAATATCTCGGTCAAGAGGATGTCTTCTTTCTTCTGAGGTGGGGACAGGGGACGGAAGGAGATCAATCCTCGGCCACTATATTGCGAAGGCTGCACCCCGGATGGGATCCAAGCGACACTAAAACTATGGATGAGTTTCCCATCATAGACAAGCAAGGTAATAGATATAAGGTATTGATTTCGGACACCGAAGAATACGGTAGTGGTCGGGGCAAGTTACACAGATGGGCTAAGATGGGCACGGGGTTTGAGTCTTCTGGAGACATAAAAATTACCAGTAAAGACGAGGTAATCGAAAACATAAGTGGGCTGAGTGAGGACATGCTCGTAAGCATAGGTAATACCGACAACGTGGGCATAGGTGACCACATCCTAAAAATGGAAGAGGCTATAGAAGACATCTTGCTTGAATCGGTGGGCCGGGAGAGAGGCCTTACGCTCTTTAAAATGGTCGATGAAGAAAGTTGGTCAAGATGGGGAGAGATATTAAAGCAAGAGGAACTCGTAAATCGACGAATAATCAACGGGTCGGAGATGGATTTTTTACTACAAATGGATTTGGGGAATGTGAGCCTAGACCAAGTCAGGGCGGCCGTCGGCTACAGAAGGGGCCACGAGATCGCAAAGTATACCCAGCAAGAAATTGCTGCGGCTCGGGACGAAATTAGGGCAAAGTTCTCACACACTGGATTATTGAGAGCCAATGAAATGACGATTAAAGAAGAACTCCGACATATGGCGCAAAGAGCAGAGGGGGGAGATTTCCCCCTCGGTTCTCGTCGGTGGGAAGAACTAAACAGACAACTTAAAGATAATACAAACGAATTAACAGCCGTTAATAAAGAAGTTGAGGCCCTAAGGGAGACATTCCAAAGCATGCTTATGGCGAGCCGGGCAGATCGACTTGATTTGGCGATTGACCCCCGGGTGATGCGTAATTTCGAGGCCATGATGGAGCGATTGGAGAAGGCCGAAGACGCATTCATATCCCGATACGGAGAGGATGCCCTTCCCAAATTTATGCCACAGGACGACGAACTCGTTCCGACCCAAACAATGGAATACTGGCAGGTTGTCGAAGAGTTCATTAGAAAATACGAAGAAGACTCGGGTAGCCTTCTGAATTACAGGGCAGGCGGGACAGCAGCGGCGGATGAATGGGATCAAGGCTACCACCAAACCAGAGCGTTGGTTATGGGAAGGGCAGAGGGCAGCCGATTTGGAGTGGGCGTGGAGGGGGGCATCGACCACCAGTGGCACCAACAGGCGGATATGATTTACGGTGATGAACTGAACAGGTTGTCAGGCAGGCGGGATAGCAGCGGGCAATCTGCTGCACGTGCATATGAAAAACTCATAATAGATGAAGTATTTAATTTCATCCACTCGCAGCCCGGGGTCAAGGAGGCTGCTAGAAAGAGTGGGATGATTGAAACTAAGAGACTAGCGGAGTTCACCCCAGATCCAAAACTGAGATCAGCCCTCGTAAGAAGGTATGATCGCACCGGTGCCCGACAACTCTACCAGATGGGGGATGGTGACGTTGCTCGTGCTTCTGTTGAGTTCACGGAGCAGGGGGGTGCGCTCATTCGCGCACTGGATAAGCCCGACATTGGTTCGTTTATCCATGAAATCGGTCACATCATTCGGCGGAATCTTAGCCAAGAGGATATCACGGCGCTCGAAAAACGTTTTGGGATCGAAGACGGCTACTGGTCTGTAGCCCACGAAGAGGAATTTGCCCAAGCATTCATGCAATTCGTGATGAATGGCGTACCCCCTCGACCTGAATTGCAAGGGGCGTTTGACGCAATCAAAACGTCTATGAGGCGAATTTACGAAAACGCATACGATGAACCCATAAACGGATCTCTTAGAAACGCCTTTGAAAATGCATTCGGCGCAACTACGGAAAGCAGGGCTAGGGCAAAGCGGTACCGAACCCTACAAGCCGATGAAAACAGGTCGCAAAATAGGCTTAACGCAGCGAGTGCACGGGTAACTGAAAACTCAAGGCGAATCGAAGAAACAGAAGAAAAGATGGAGATGGCCCTTGCTGCCAGACGGGAAGCAATGGCACCGCTTCAAGAGGAATTAGATGCAGCAAGGGGGACAATGGTTCACAAGGCTTCAGAGGTGGCTGAGAAATTCGAGAGAAGGTTCAGGGATCTAACGGGAGCAGGCAGAAGGGGAAAGTTCTCCGGTCAGGCCGTGTCCGTATTCAGACATGCGCATGAAAATACACCCGAGTTCCAGAGGCGGTTGGTTATTGACGCCTTCGATAAGAATCTCGCCACAATAAAAAGCCGGTTTGATATGACGACAGGAGATGCCCATGCGATATTGTACGCAAAGTTTATGGAGGCAGATGCAAGGGCGAGAAATGTCAACGGTATCCACCCAAGCGATGGACACGTGAACTCGGCGTTCGAGGGAAATATAGACAACATTATGAATAAGTATGGGGGCAGGGAGAAGATTTGGAACGACCCCCAAATTGAAAGGCTTGCCGAGAAGGTTCAGAAGATGCACGCGGATATGGCTATTAAAGAAGCCGCTAGTGGCGCGATGGCCATACCTAATCCGGGGTTTGCGTATGTGCCGCTCCGGCTTACAGACCACGCACAACGTGCGGCGTGGGCAAGGGCGGCAGACACGCGCGCTGTAAGGGATCGAGCATCAAGTGGCGCAAGGGTTACGGGACAAGAGCAGGCTCATCTCCACAGGGCCACTAATAGATACTTCTATAGAACAGACGAGGCGAATCCATACTGGGTTGACGAAAGCGGAGATGGATGGAACTACGTATGGGCCGGAGAGGTGTCTGATGGAAGGAACCTTCCCGCTGATTTCATAGCATATCGAAAGGCATTTGTTAGGGAAAACCCAGACAAAATGCTCCCGGGCGACATATACGATTACAACCTTGCGATCCAACAGGCAGGAGGAAATCCGGGACAGTACCTGCCAACACCGGGATGGAGGGGCAATCCCATAGGAAATCCGAACGGGGAGAGGTGGTTGCCTCAAGTATATGCGACAAGCCCAACTGAACTAAATCGCCCGTCCACCTCACACAGATTCTCCGACATGCTGGGCAGCGAGTACAAGGGACAAATCTGGGAGACCGACCTTGGGCTAATCTTAGGCAAGAGGGTACGCGAGCACTGGAGATCTGCCGCCGTCAGCGACTTCCTGAAGAGTATTGCCCCAGAAATGAAAGCCCTCACTCTGGATGAAGTAAAAGATGCCGTCATCAATCCAAGGCAGGGCAACATTGTTAATCAGGGTGGTAGAGATATCATCATCAACAATGTCGCGTATCGGAGGTTGAGCGAAGAAGTAAGAACAAACAAGATGACAGAGGCACTTCTTGGTGGAGGGGCCAAGTCGTACTATTACCCGGAAGATGTTGCTGCGGCTCTGGATGACTACATCAGGAGGATATCAGACGACCAAAACATTACTGCAATCGGAAATGCCTTTGATTATGTCCAGTCGATTTGGAAGGGCTCGGTATTGATGAACCCTGCTTGGACAACGGTCAATGTCCTCGGCGGCGTCATCCACTCCATGATTGTGGGTGGGATGTCTCTCGGAGACTTTACCGAACACTTCATGACCGCTAAAAGACTTTCGCATCAGTTCCATTTCGGAAACCGAAAGGGGAAGATCATACCCACCGGCCCGGGAATGATCTTCGACGACGCAAAAACATACACACTTGGCGGCGAGACTCTCACGGAAACAGAGATGGTCGAGCACTTGGTCAAGATCAATGCTGTTGATGGCAGCCAAACCGCGCGAGAGGTAATCAACCTCCACCGTACCGCGTTCGGAAACCCCGATGCCTACGCCAAGAAGACTATCTTGGATCAAGTTAGGTACATAGCGACGTTCGGACCCCTTGGTGGGTGGTGGTTCAGGTTGAACGCTTCAATCGACGACACGTTCAGGACAGCGGTATATCTCTCAAGGCGTGCAAAGGGAGACACCGTAGACAATGCCGTATTGATGATGAAGAAGGCGCACTTCGATTATGGAGACTTCACCAAGTTGGAGGAGAAGGTTGGCCGTAGGGTTATTCCCTTCTATGCGTGGCAGAGAAACAACATTGCCCTTCAATACAAACTCCTGTTTGACCGCCCGGGATATGTCAATGTTTGGCAGAAGATCAGGCACGCCATGGAGGTTGAGGGTCTGGATGAAGAGGATCGAGTCCCACTGTTCATGTTGCCAAGGTGGATCAGAAACCAGTTGATGATCCAGATGAGCGGAGAGGGCGGTGAGGCGAAGGGTTTGGTTCTGAGCAGCCTTACCCCAATACAGGAATTACTCCAAACTGCTCAAGCAGCCTTTGGGGTGGAGGGGTTCAAAGACATGAGTAAATACATGCTCGGGTCTTCGTCCCCAATCCTTAAGTCGCTCTTTGAAATGGGAACTGGTCAGCGGGTGTTTGACAGCAGGAAAATCGGAGATCCCGAACTAGGTGAATTGACGATATCGGAATACATGTTGGACCAAGTCGGTTACTATAACTCGTACAAGGGCCTTGAACGGGCCGTAACTAGAGATGGGCTTGAAGGGTTACTATGGCGTCTTGCGGTTAGGGGACGATGGCAACCGCTTGATATCGATAGATTGCAGGCTCAAATCAGCATTGACACATCCGAGGACATTAAACTTCTTCGGAGACAAGTCAATCGCGCAATGCAAGAAGGAGATGAGGAACGGGCTGAAACCATTGGACTTCGTATAATCAATGAATATCGAAAGATGTGGCTTGCAGGAATCCGGCATAGAGTTCCAAAGGAACTGTGGCCTGAGTTTAATCGGGAGGGAGGAATGTTGCGGCGCGAGGGGCGACCTGTCCCGGGCAGCAATTTACCTATCCAGCCTAAAACTCAGTAGAAACAGATGGTCAATAAAGCGAAGTTCGCAGCGATAAGTTGTGTACATGTCCCACACGCGGATGAATCAGCGAAGGAATGGCTGCTGTCCCAAATCGAGGGTCACGGCATCACGCATTTTCTTCTCCTCGGTGATCTTTTTGATGCTGCTGCCGCTTCAGTGCACCCAGATGAAGTCCTGCACGTACTCGAAGACGAGTACCACCGAGCCTCTGGATACCTGAAAGACATAAGATCAGTTCTACCGAAGAAGTCCCAACTCATATGGGTGCTTGGGAACCACGACGACAACATACTTACCAATGACTCGCGCAGGATTCCAAGAAATCTGCGCTCTCTTGTTCATTGGAACCGACACCCCGAGTACGGCGGGGAGTTCAAGAGGTGGAAGCAGGTCCCCTACATAAAGAGCAAGGCTGGGTGCTATAAGTTGGGCCAAGTCCTGTTCTACCATGGGTTTGACTGCGCCCAGAACTCGGACGAACTGGAGGGCCTACAGATGAACTACATGGCAGGGGGGCAATCTTGGACCCTGTCTGTGAGGGGTCATACCCATAGGCCAGTGCCGATCACTCAGGCAAAGAGATCAGGCAAAGTTCTCCTACCCCACTTTTATGCCAATGTGGGGAGCATAGGTCTGGGCCACAAGCAACCCGATTACATGAAACGCAAAGATGTCACCCAATGGGGGGCTGGGATACTGATGGGAGAATGTAAGATAGGCAAGAATTGCAGGTTCCGCTCGCGTGAGTGGGATGCAGAACTCTTGATTAAGGACAAAGACTGATGCCTTGGGAATGTGTTGAAAAAGAAGGTAAGTGGCACACTGTTACAAAGGAAGACGGTGAAACTGTCGGCACTCATGAGACAGAAGACGAGTGCAAGGGGCAAGTTGAAGCCATGTATGCTGAGGAGGGCAACCCCGGCCCCAGCAAGAGACCTCGTCGAGGGTACTAATGGCCAAGCGGCGCAAGCCATTCAAGACCCCCTACCCGCTTGTTTGGGTTGAGTGGATAGATTCGTGTGAGCCCCGAGACAATGCAGAAGTCGAGGAGTACGAGATACCCACCCCCCAGAGAATGCTCCAAGTCGGGCATCTGGTAAAAACAACCAGCGACGCTATCAGCATCGCTGGTTGTTTTAAGCCGGAGTTGGGGACCTATGATTACGTGATCACGATTCCCAAGAGTGCTATCTTGAATCTTAGGAAACTTAAGATTTAGGACCCCTTCGCAATCTCAGTAGAACTGGCAATAACTCTCGTCTGGAATACAGTCGCATTGTCTGCCTTGTAAACCTTGCTGTTGCCTCCGGAAGTCGTCCACTTGTGGCCGAAGTGGGCCAACATCAAGTACAACGCACGTCCGGTTGTCAACGCCGCAAAGTTCTCTGCCGACATGGACTGGGCAAGATCTATCTTGACCCCATCAGTGCCCGTGTCAGCAAGGATCGCATCCACGTCAGTCTTCAACTGCTCACCAAACGTCCCGCCGGTTACGTGACCAGATGTGGCCTCATCCCAGACGGAGTCTGCAATCTCGGCAATCGCAGTGGATGACAGTTCGCTGCTGCCAATGCAATCCGCCGACAGAACGCTTGCTGTAATCGCGTTGTTGGCAAACGTAGAAGCCTGAATCTTGCCGCTAGACAACTGCTCGGTGAATAGTTCAAGGTTATCGGCAGCAGTAGCATCGCCACTGACCTGCTCAACATTTACGTTGAGTTTTGTAGTGTCTTCAATGATCAATTCAAGGGTATCAGCGGCTGCATTGTCCTCACTGATGGAGGCAATGTTGACGCTGAGCAGACTGTTCTCAACTACGGCAGCGGTCCCATTGAACTTGGACACATCTACCAAGCCATCTGAATCGATGTCCAGAGTGTTGGCCGGAGTAGTAGATCGGGTCAAATCATCGACAGTAACTGCTGTTGTTTCAACCGCAGCAAAATACTTGAGGGCTGTAGCCCCGGTATCAACCACTCGAATCATGTACCTGCCTGCCGAACCAAACTCTGCTGAGCCGATCCTGAGTGCATACATGCCCTCCGCCACCTCTTTCCAGTCGGCGGAGGCCACCGAATAACTGGTGAAAGATGTGGCTGACGCTAAGGCGTAATCCACATCAACGCTTCCGTAGGCGATACTAGCAATCGCAGATGCTCCATCTGCGGCGCTGGTAAACCTGACAGGAACCCAAGTATCGGTTGATATCTTAGCATTGAATACCGGGATGTTGTTGGGATTCATGCTTGCAACGTCATCGAGAATCGATGCATTGACCTCGACAGCGAATAGGTACTTGGATGCGTTGGGAGTTGTATCGACCACTCGGACGAAATATCTGCCCACCGCAGCAAATTCGCTGGCTCCAATGCGAAGGGAGTACATACCCTCTCCCATCTCCTTCCAGTCGTCGGTACCCGCTCCGTACGACCGAAAAGCGGTTGTTCCAGTCTGCCCATAATCGACATCAACAGAACCATAAGCAACCCCGGTTATGCCGGTGATGCCATCTGTTTTATCGACAAGCAGAACCGGAATCCAAGTATCCGCATCCTTCTTGCCCACGAACACGGGGATCTCATTGATGCTTGCCGAGGCAATGTCATCAATCGAGGCCGTGTTCGTCTCCACGGCAAACATGTACTTGCCAGAGTTGGTGCCTGTCCCGGTCACGCGGACGAAGTACCTGCCGACGGCAGTGAACTCTGACGCGCCAATGCGAAGAGCATACATGCCTTCACCCATCTCCTTCCAATCCGCCGAGGCGAGGGAGTAGGCGGTGAGTGATGTGGCGGAGGCCAAGCCGAAGTCAACGTCAACGTTGCCGTAGGCGAGTCCAGTGATTGCCGTGGACCCGTCAGACTTATCTGTCAGGTACACGGGAATCCAAGTATCCACGTCCTCTTTGGCTGTGAACACGGGGATGCTACTGATGCTTAGAAGGTCATCAGCAAGATCATCAACGTCGTTCTCGGTGACTTCAACAGCCACCAAGTATTTACCCGCGTTGGGGGCTGTGTCCCCAACACGGATAAAGTATCGGCCTGTTGACGTGAACTCAGCCGCACCAATGCGCATGGAATACATGCCCTCGCCCATCTCCTTCCAGTCCGCCGTTACGACGGAGTAGGAAGTGAGCGAGGTTGCAGAGGCCAGCCCGTAGTCAGCGTCTACGCTGCCATAGGCGATGCCAGTTTCTCCGGTAATGCCATCCGTCTTATCGACGAGGAGAATAGGGATCCAAACGTCCGTATCCTTCTTGACCGAGAAGACGGGGATGGCACCGGAGCCAGAGGTAAAGGCAGTGTGAATAGCCATGTGCTATCTCCTAACTGCCTAGATTAGGCTGCGAACGTAATGAGTGGGCTCAGGAAGACGCGGTCGCCTACTACGATTTGAACTTTGTAATAGTCAGCACCAGTTGAGTCTCCGACAGTAACAGTAAGTTTCCCGTCATTATCTGTTTGCATTTGCGCCCAAGCGTCCGCATTCCATTCATTGATAACTGTACCTGTGACAATGGCTAAACCGTCAGATGCGGTATCAATCGCCCCCCAAGATGCGCCAGCCACATCTGATGCTCGGAGGCTCCAATCAACCATAGCAGGCCGACCAAGATTACGGGCTTTAAGGTCAAGGAGTTGGGCAGTGACATTGATAGCATCTCCTGATTCTGTTCCGATTGTCCACTCAACATCAAAGCACATGGAGTTTAGTTTTTCCCAGATGCTTGTGTTGTTTCGTGGACTACCGCCTTGGCCCGTGGTAGCGCTAACTGCATCTGTGGTAGATACATAGGCAGTTGCATTGAGAGCATACGGTGAGTTTCGTGATGTTGTATTTCTTCGTGCCATTGATCTTTCCTTTCAATCGGCTTTCGCCGGGGCTGTTGCCCCGATTGATATTTAGACTCTGCCAGCCGGGTACCTCGGCTGACAAAGTTAGGGGGAGGACATTTTATAGGCCTTGGCCATGTCTGGCATGGTAACAGATCGAGCGTGCCTATCATTCAACTTTTTCCAAGACCATTCCGCATATGACCTGAAGTCAGGGAATCGGTCATCTACAAACTTCTTGATCCCGTTCTTCTTCAGGGTCTCTTGCCTACTCATATAATCTAAAATTGCCTTACCGGGGTCTTCACTCCGATATGCGTTTGCCGCCCTGATTGTACTTACAATAAATGGCAGTAGAGATGACGATAGTGGAAAGTGCTTGTGTGGCAACAGGTCCATGTAGGTCTTCAACTGCCTACCCCTTTCGATGTATACCATGAAGCATCGGCGGGTCTTGTTCCAAGCAAGTTTGGCTCCACATCTCTCTTCCAATTCGTCGCTTAGCCACTGCGCTCCAACGCCACCCCCATCTGGTGCAAGGGAGAGATCTGGCTCTAGTTGCCTATACTTCCTTAGCGGCACTTGGGATCCCCCCTGCCTGCTCTTCGTACTCAACAATCTTGCGCAGGCTGGTGATGTTGAGTTTTTCCAGAAGGGCCTCTGGTATACCGAACGACTTCGCTTTTGCGATTAGGTCTTGTCGGGTTTCTTCTTGTTCTTCAGGGTTCATTCCCACCCCCGGGGCGGGGGGCGACCCACAAGGAGCCGCCCCCCTTAACCACAAGGAGCATATGAATCATTTACAGAGTCGAATCGAGACCCTGAATACGAACATTGCGTTTAGCACCTACATTGATCCAAGCATACAACTGCTCGCCCTGTGCCTCGAATTCCTTCGAGGGACGACCGTTGTTAATGGCACCGTAGTCTGTAATCGCAGTAGCATTGTAATTCTTGCGATTCCAAATACCGGCCATAGATCCGGGCAGGAAGTCGAACGAGGCTCCACCCGGGAATGGTTCGACCATTTCCCAAGTGTTCATGTCAAGGAAGTCAATCACACCGTAAGCGGCGAGATCGTCAACCGTGAGCGCGACGGAGCCAAGGGTTGGATCATGAAGAGTCCAACCATCGAATCCGAAAGCCTTGTTCATCTTGTTACCAATATCCGACTGAAGAGCAGGAAGCATGGTCATGCCCGAGTCCTTCTGAAGGAGATTGACTGCACGGTACTGGTCACGATTCATCACGATCATTCGCTTATCAGCATCGAGATAGGAACCGTTGGCCCATCCGACTGCTTCGCCAGCCTGACGGAAATGGTCTTCTGTCAACTGAACATCACTACCGCCTGCCGCAGCATCGATACGGAGAGGGTTCAGAGGACGAAAATCATTAAGCAGACGATTTGCAGCGGTAATGCTGAAATAATCCTGCGTAATGTCGAAGAAGTTGTTAAGGGTACCTTTACAGGTAACTCCCTTACTACCACTGAGGTAGATGGCACACGTGGTTCCTTCAGAAAGAACCAAAGTCCTAATGAGATCGAAGTTGGTTGCATCAGTAGAGCCGTCAGCAACGGTTGTGTTCGGCTTATCACTAAGACCAAGAACAATCGTGTAGTCAACGGGATTGACATTTACAATAAGCACGTTATACATCTCATATGCACCAGCAGTAACGTCCCAAAGATCAACAATGTCACCATCCATGAGGTGTGCGATTGCGGTCGGAGAAACCTTAGCAAGAATGGTGGGTTGAGTCACAACTGCGGCAGATGCACTGTCATACAAGTCGCTGTCGTTCTTTTTGACAGAAGTAATTGTGCCAAGAAGACCGGTACTGTTGCGATGGAATGACGAGGCAAACTCTTCAGCGACATCTTCTAGGCCATCTTCAATATCCTGACGGATGAAGTCGCCCATATTATCTTTGAAGTTGGAGTCAGCCTTCTTCTTAATGTCATACCAACTGGTATTAAAGCCGATCGAAAGAGCCGAGAAGTCATTACTTGCCGCAGTGACATGGTCAAAGCGCACACTGTATGTGGTGTAACGACCGGGGTTGGGATCGGGCGGAGGAGCCATGAGGTCCGTAGAGAGACGCGAGGAGCGATTCTTACGGTTCTTGACTGTTACCTCCATGGAGGAACCAAGAACCTTACGTTTAGGGTTCTTCTGGATTGCGCGAGTAGTCTTGCCGAATCGCTTCAAATAATCAGCGACGCCCGGACGATAGAACTGCTCAAATGCAGAAGACCAAGTTGTAAGGTATGCAATAACATTGGCAGATACATTGGCCATGTTATATTACCTTTCTTTTTTAGTTAGAAGCGGGTGTACCCGGAGCAGAAGAATCTTCAAATTGCTGCTGCGCCCAGTCACTGATATCTTGTGCACGCTTTTCCTTTTCATCGGAAAGGGAGATTTCCTCTCCCTCAGCGTCACGACCAGTGGGGACAAAATCCGCCATGCCTTGTTTAGTTGCAGCGAATACATTCATCGCTGCCAGTTCTCTAAGCCCTTCAAGAACCCTACCTTGGACTTGTTCAAAGGCCGCCGAGTCCTTCAGTGGCATTGATTTGCCTTGAAGATTATTCGGAGCGTCATCTCCATATCGAGTAGTAGCGCCATAAATGGCGTTATCGATAGCAGATGCAACAACCTCTGCTGCCGCCGAACCGGCACCTGAATACGCCGCGTCAAACACGCTCCCATACTCACCCTGATCAATCCCCTCGAAAATCGAAGAGAACTCTGGGGATGCAAGCATTTGGGTAATCATGCTATTCTCGGACTCTCTACCCACATTGTGGGAAGAAATCGATTCATTGATGCCAATTTGGCGACTAATGCGATCGTCGATCATATCAGAGGTGAGAAAATCAGAACGATGCGTTTCGCGCTGAGCAGGCTGCTGCTGATAATAAGAATCAGTAGACTGCGGCTGGCTCTGCTGTGACCAGTTGGTCTGCAATGCGTCGGCCAGATCGTCTAGGTTCTTGTAGCCGTATTGCTCAGCGACGGATGTTAGTCTCTGCGACTGCTTGGCCCGACCTTCGGCCCGACCAAGTTGTTGTTCGAGACTGGAGTATTCAGAACGCGGGACTACGTCTGCTGGGGGCGGAGCCGGAGCAGATTGTGTGACAGGAGCAGCCTCAGACTGCGCAGGTGCCGGAGTTGAAGCCGGGGCTGCGGAGCCTTCGGGGGCATCCATAGACAAGTACCTTGTACCAAACATGTGATTCATAATAACAACCCTTTCAAGTTATGAAAGCCCTAAAGGTAAACCTCCGGCTGCACCTACTGGATTAGTTAGCGGATTTATTGATTCTGGAGCCCCTTGCGGCGGCGCGCCAGCCGGAATCGGGGAAGGGCCTGCCGAGAGAGGCGGGGGGCCCTGCTGTCCCGCCATGCCCTGCTGCGGAGGCGGTTGCGGTGGCTGCATTGCGGCCTGTTCGGCTCGCTGTGTTTCGGCAGAAACGCCAAACTGAACAATAACGGCACGATTAAGTCTCTCAATGATTTGCTTATCTGCATCATCCGTGTAATCAAGACCAAGTACCGCCTTATTCACGCAATATTTGAAAACAGTGGGGTCAATGGCGCTAACACCCTGCCACTCAACCCCATTAACGACCTGTTCAACAACCCGATCACACCAAGCGATAGTATCATCATGAACATCCAAGATAGGCTGCTTGATTTCAGTGGCCATGCCAATCCAATACTCTTGAGGGGAGATGGTTTGCGACTGAAGTGCCAAATTGAGTTGTTGTTCCCGCTCTTGCAGGCTGCGAGTTGTGATTGATTTTTCACGAGCGGCAACATTGAATCGGATTAACTTTGGATCGAGTTCATAGAAGGTTTTGATGTCCGCTGGGGAGAACCCATGTTTATCAATAAGACGCCTGAGCATCCGGTTGGGGGTATCCATGATCGACCGGACTGTTCCAAGTGTAACCTTCAGGAGTTCCGAGTACACCTTGGAATCCTTCTGAATTATCGCATCTTTTACGGAACCCGCCTCCTCAAGCAGTCGAAGTGCGTACTGCTGGGGCATGTGTGTCTTGCCGATTCCGAGATTTGCACCGGACAGGTGGATCTGCTGCTGCATTCCGTTGGCCAAGTCGCTGCCGATGAGTAGGAGATTGTTGTCAACCTGCCCCATCGAGACCATCTGCGGAGGTTTACGGTTCTCGGGCCCGCGACTATCCCATTGAAGTACAGATCCAACGCCCGAATTCAACTTATTCATGAACTCGTCGGGGTCAACTGTCTGTTTGTCGATGAGCCACTGCCCGTGAACCTGTGCGGAGATCGCTTGGAACTGAATAGACCGGAGCATGTTGATGAGATCCTGAGTCGTCATCATGACATGCGGGGCACCTGCGCCAGAAACTGAATCGGCGCGGGGGAAACAGTCCATCTTAAATATACTTCGACCGTTGTGGCCGTATGGGTTCTCTGGGTTATCGAAATTGAGGACCGTGCCACGTCCCTTGACCTGTGCACTGGAGACATCAACCACAAAGTAGCACGTGGGCCAATTCGTGGGGTCACGCGGGTCCCGTTCCAAGAAAGTTGTCAGGCGAACAGCCTTTGATTTCCGATAAGAAGAGTAAGACAGGTGCAGAGACGTTCCTGTCAACTCCGAGGCGCGGGCATAGTATGGTACCAAATCCTCTACGGTCGGAAGTTCGTCTTTTGTGAAACCGTAGTTTTCCACTGGACCGAACATCTCCTCGAACCTCTCCACCGTTTTCACCTGATCGAGCATCAGTACATTGTGTTCGCTGAGATCGCTGTGTGTGTTCGAGGGGTCCCACACAAGATCTGATAACGGCCACGTTGTCCACCGCAACCATCGGTCGTTCACCTCAATAGGCTCCCCGCCGGGGGATTTAATGACGCCATCCTTAAGTGTTTGCTTTTTCTGGGAGAGTTCTAGCCCCAAGAGGTAACTTCCCTCGATGCACCTCATGAAACTTGCGTGTGACGCTGCCTGTGTAAAGCCTGCGTCTTCCTCAATCCCAAGCAACAACCTCTCGCAAGTGTTTGCAAGTTGATTTGCCTCAGACCCCCATAAGTGGCGGGGTGTTTCGACCTTTGCCTCTACACGTGTAGGGTTCAGGTCAGCCTGTAAACGACGGAGAAGGGGGCCAATCTTGTTATCGACCACCCTGAGTTCTCTTGTTTGAAGATCGTAGTTCTCATCCCACTCATCAACGACAAGTTCGCCCATATTGGTGGTCGTCATGCCTTTCCAGTGGCGTCCATGAGCGTATGCAACGCCAAGGGCGGCATAGACCGCAAGATCAGACCGGATCAACCGGTGTGCCTCTCTTAGTTCGTGGATCTTGTCGAGTAGTTCTTGAGGATTTTTATACTTAGCCATTAGGGCCACCAACCGGTGTTATTACAGTTCTTCGATGTCCCCTATTACCATACTTTGGCTCCTCCGCAACACCGTGAGTTTCTCGTCGGTGCATCCTCTCTTCTTCCATCTTACTGGTTTCTGCTTTGGCCTTATCCGCCTCGGCTTGAATTCTCTCGATATTCAGCCTTTCAACATCTAACTGATGCTGGGCACTTGACCTGCCAGCGTTGTGATAGAAACGGCTCTCATCATGAACCTCCATTACAACAGAAATCATTCGCTCTTCCATCCGGGTAGTGACTCGCCACTGCAAGTATAAGCCAATGAACGATATAAATAGAACTGAAACTAGAAGAACAGAGGTAAATGGTTCCATGTTATTTCATCCCATGTTTCTTGAGTTTGAATGCCTTAGAAAACCTACCGTAGAGCCTCTTCTTCTCTTCCACTCCTGCTCATCGCCTTGATTGAGTTTCTTCTTGTACCTCTCCACCTTGTCCTTCCGCATTCTTTCATCAGACGCACGCCTCCTAGCGAGAAGTTCTGGGTGCTCATGGATGATATCGTCCATGAAGAGGTGCGCCACCTCTGCCATTTGCTGCGAAATGCAGTCTAACAGGTTCAGATCTGTGACCGTCCCGGCCCGGAGCATCTGGTTGGCTGCCTCAGACCAATCGGGGTCCATGGCTAACTCAAGGTCCGAGCCCTCTGAGAGACTCCTGCTGTAAATGCCGGGGAACATTACTCTTCCGCCCTCAATCAGGGCTGAATACTGGAGGAACCTGTCGATCTTGTTGCCTCGGCCCGGAGCACGCTTGTATACAACTTCGTCCGGAATGCCTTTGGTGTTGACCAACATCTCGGTTGTGGCATGGAAACCGCCCGTTGTCTCAACAACGATGCGATCTACCTCATGCCTGCCGTCAGGTCGGTGTCTGGCGTTGTAGAAATCAGAGATGAGTTCCACCATCGTGTATTGGCTGGCACTGATGTCCCAGTTCTTCAGGAACCACAGGGTGTACTGCTCAATAAGAAGTCCCGACGGGAGAAGGGTTTCCATGGGACCATGTACGCAGTACGTCATGCCAGCCTTGTTAGATCTCCTCGCCTCTGTTCCTGCTGGATCTACCGATAGGCAATACGTACCACGGGCGAGGAAGTTCTTTACGTTTTCCGGGGCATTCTTAACATCTTCCCACCACTGCCGGTCATAGAACCACAACTTGGAAATCTTGCGAGATACCTTGGTGTCTGGGTCGTTCTGGAATATGCAGGCGTAATCCTGTGGGCCCAGCGAGTGGTACCACCTCTGCAAGAACTTTGCGTCGTATCCAGCCTCGGGCCAGATTGGAGCAAAGTCCTCGTCGGGTCCTCCAGCGGGAATCGAGAGGTACGCGAAGTTCGTCTGCCCCGCGCGCAACATCCGGACCATCTTGCCCAAGATGTCGTCGTCATGCCAGCGAGTGCCGATGATGAAGAAGAAGGCGCGCTTGGACGTAAGCCGTGACATCCACACCTTGGTGAATGTCTCGTTCGTGCGCTGGCGAGTAGTCGCCTCGCGGCACTCCTTCTGGTCAATGATGTCGTCCCCACGCAACCTGTGAATCGTGACTCCCAGCCTCTTGCCGTGCAAACCGTATGAGTTGCAGTTGCCTTCCATCGACATGACCCGGCGGTTCTTTAGGATCATCGTCTGGCTGTTGTTGACCGACCAGTCCATCTCGACCTCGGGGAACAACGCGCGACGCCGCCGCCCTTGGGGCATCTGGTCATTGAAGTGCTCCTTGATCACCTTCAAACGACTGGCCGCCATGTCCTCAGAGTTGTGCACGATCGCACCATTTTCGTCAGGTTCGCAGCAGATCGATAGGATTTCGTCGAAGATCATGAACCATGACTTGCCGTGGCGCGGCGGAATGACAATCATCACACCCTGAATCCCCGCCTCCTCCTTGTACTCAAAGGCGATCTCCTTGACCAAGTCGGCCAAGATCAGGTGATTCGGCAATAGAATGAAGTCAAACTTGCCCGTGATGTCGCTGCGACCCACATACATAGCGAAACGCAATGTGTGAATGTAACGCCATGCCTCACCCTCGGGGCTTTTTGGGTCGAGACTTGGATGATCCTTTTCTCGACACAGGCTTCTTATCTCCAGAATCCTTTTTAATGTATCGACCCAACGCTTTTTTTTTGCCTCGTCAAGCATGCGGATCGCACGCTCGTGACCGTCGTTGATTCGTTTGATCAGAACCTCAAGAGTCTCCTGACTGGCTTCCATCAACTGATCGAAGTCCTTGATGTCCTTGAGGCTTAACGTCTCAGGAGCATACGACGCGAGATCAATGCCGAAATGCTTGGCCTGCTCGACAATGCCCTTCAACATGTCAGCCTCCATCGGCCAACGGAAACCGTAGTAGTTGAAGTGCTGATCAGAAAAATCAATGATCCTGTCCCGCTCCTCAATCAAGTAAGCAGGATTGATCTTGCTCTTCTCGTCGTCTAGCCAAACCTTCTCCCTGCGGTCTCCCCAACTTGGCTTGTCTGAATTCGGGATGTACGGCAGCGTCATGCCGTGCTTCGCGGCTTCCTTCTCACTAGTCGCCATTGTTCCTTTATCAGACTTCGCCATCTGGCAATACTAAGTCTACATCCCTTACTGTGAATAGCAAGAAATCAACTTCGCCTTCGTCCTTTACTTCAATAGATACAGGTACTGCGAAACACGTTTGACTCGACCACTGAATGCGGGAACCCTCGCGGATTACAGCACCCTCGCCGTAAGCGTCTATGTCGCCGTCGTGAATTGGATCGCCCGCCGAAGTGTCAAAGCCCTGTACGCCGTATGGCAACTTTGCGACCGTGCCCGTGAACTTGGGCTGCGTTACCGTCAAGATGATCCCCGAATCCGTCTCCTCGTCCGATTTGTCGGGCACAACGAGGAAGTGGTTCCCAATAGGCCATGCGGTTGGCTGTGTCATTGTCAAGTTGTATACCTCCGTTCTAGGATTACTCGTCACAGTGTACCAGAAAAATCTAGAAATTCGCGGCTGGCAGGACTTGATGTATAGGGCACCCCCCGGTCAGGGGCGAGGCGCGCGTTCCATCTATCTTGCAGCCACGTGCCTCCTGATGTGTACAGCCACAGGGCCAGACGCAGCCACAGCCCCGTACGATGCGGCATCGATGCACGACCAGCATGCCGTACGCCGTTCTAGGTAGCAAGGCAGGGGGTCCGATGGGCTGCT
>Ga0315339_1000484_pt1 | contig 49601 bp, 48 predicted proteins | sample ASW17metaG_FD_204514 | JGI IMG/M metagenome (GOLD analysis project Ga0315339, IMG submission 204514) | Ammonia-oxidizing marine archaeal communities from Pacific Ocean, United States - ASW #17 | ecosystem: Environmental > Aquatic > Marine > Oceanic | place: USA: California | collected 2016-12-05 | reverse complement strand
GTATCTTCAAATTCATCGCCCTGCAATGAATCACTGGCATATTCTACAAAAACATTACCATGTAATTCATTAGACCCTGATTTAGTTACAGCATTAATTACGCATGAAGAAAACCCGCCATATTGAACATCAAAAGGAGCAAACTCTGCAGACACTTGCTGTACGGAATCATATGAAAAGGGCATTCTATTTGTTGGATATCCATTCCCATTTAAACCAAATCCATCGTTTAGAGCCATGCCGTCTACGGTGAATCCATTATATCTTGGGCTTTGACCATTACATTGAATTCCTTTTGCATAAGCATCGTCAATGTACAGCCTAGGATCACTTTGTATTAATTCCTTAATATCTCTATCATAGGTTATAGCTGCTTCTACTGCCTCTATACCAAATACTACTGATGGACCTGTAGCAACACTCGCTGATGCAAGGCTTTTTGCCGTGACCAACATTTCATCTACTTCTGATTCATTCAAAGATAATGATAAGTTATAAGTCTTACCTAAAGACAAGTAAATTCCTCCTCTTTTTATTGATTGAGGGCCTGAAACTATTAAAACTTTGTAAGGACCACCTATTTTTAAATTCGCAACTACAAATGAACCTGAATCATTTGTTGAAGTCTTTACTACAGAATTCGTTGGTTCATAGGTAACTGTTACGCTAGCATTGACAGCAAATGATCCTGATGCATTTAAAACCTTACCTCTGAGATCAGAAGTTGTTTCAACAGCATAAGATTGTAAGCTGATTAAAGTTATAGCTAGAAAAGCGTATATTTTTCTCATGTTTATTGCCTCTAGTGATGATTTTATAAGAACGATGATATTATTAATGATAAATTCAACAGTTAATATGACTATTTAGGAAATTTTTTAGTCCCCTTTATATAAATGATACGCAAGTTAATTAACGTTTCAAGATAAATATACGATCTTAGATGAAATCTTATATAACTGTAATAAATGCTATGGAAGATTATTCTTTAGATAACTCGATTTTTATTAAATCTTTTATAAAAAAAGAAATTGATCTAGAAAACATACAGGGTATTTTTTATTACTCTGGCGCAGTCAACTTAATAGCAAAAAAAGCAACTTTCAGAAAAAACCAAAATGAATCACATAAAAAATTACTAGATCTTTGTGAAAAAAAGAGAGTTCCTATTTTTGCTTGCATTAACTCTTTAAGTAATAGAAATCTTTCAAAATTAAATTACCCTACTGCCTTAGTATCAGGACTAGGAACTTTAATTGAGGGAATAATTAAAGCTGATATAAATATAACTATTACCGAACAATCTATAGACTATTTTCATAATAAAAACTCTCCACTAAAAACTAAAAATTTTATTTTTAGTCAACTTAATGAAACCTATAGTTTGAATTCATCGCAATTCTTTATAAAAGAAATAGCTGATTTTATTACCACTGTTCTAATATTTGAGCAAAAAGCTATAATTTTATTTAGAGAAGAAAGTCTTAAAAATCAAAAACTTCTAAATCTTATCCCTAAAGAATTATTACAACATGATAAATTAGAAATTTATTATTTAAGTAAAAAAAATATTGAAACAGAAACTAATCTCAAGAATTATTCTGTAAATCCTAGAGATAAGAATGGTATAAAAAAAATCTTAATGAGCGCAGATCTAGAAATAAAATTCTAATTTATTTCTAAAGTATTTATGTTCATATACTTTCTAAGAGCTTTTGGTATAACTATCGATCCATCTTCTAATTGATTTAATTCTAATAGAGCTAACAAAGCTCTACCTGCTGCAAGGCCTGAGCCATTAACGGTATTAATAAGTTTAGGTTTATTTGAATCATTACTTCTCCACCTAGCTTTCATTCTTCTAGCTTGGAAATCACGATAATTAGTACACGATGAAATTTCTCTATAAGTATTCTGTGAAGGAACCCAAACCTCAATATCGTAAGTCTTGGCTGCACTAAATCCTAAGTCTCCTGCACATAAAGAAACAACTCTATATGGCATATCTAATGCCTTTAAAATTGCTTCTGCATGGAGTGTTAGCTCTTCTAAAGCTCTATTTGAATCACCTTCTTCTACTGCCTGAACTAATTCAACTTTTTCAAATTGATGCTGCCTCATCATTCCTCTAGTATCTTTCCCGTAACTCCCAGCTTCACTTCTAAAACATGGGGTATGACAAACATACTTAATGGGTAAATCTTTTGATTCAAGAATTTTATCTTTAAAAAGATTAGTTACTGGAACTTCAGCAGTAGGCGTTAGATAAAAATTATTACTTCCTTCAAGCTTAAATAAATCTTCTTCAAATTTTGGTAATTGACCGGTTCCCATTAAAGATTGACCTGAGATGATATACGGAACATAAACCTCAGTATAACCATGAAATTCTAGATGGAAATCCATCATAAATTGTATTAATGCTCTATGAAGTTTTGCAAAATTATTCTTCATCACTACAAATCGAGACCCAGCTATTTCAGAGGATGCATCGAAATCTAAAGATCTATGCAGTTCCCCTAATTCAACATGATCTCTTATTTTAAAATTAAATTCTGGTTTCTTACCCGATTGTCTTACTAAAATATTATCTTCTTCTGAATCTCCTAAAGGAACATCTGAATCAGGAACATTAGGGACATCTAATAAAAAGTTTTTAATTTCGTCCAACAAAGAATCCAGAACTTTATTACGATCTTTTATAAATTTACTTAATTTTGAAGCTTCCTTCTCTAAACTAGGATTTACATCACCTTGTGACTTTAGAATCCCTATCTCTTTAGAAATAGAATTAAGTTCTGCTTGCTGATTTTCATTTTTGACTTGTATCTTAGCTCTCTTCTGTTCTAATTTATTCCAATTCTCAATATTTAATATATAACCTTTTCTTAAAAGTAATTTTGTAACTTCATTAATGTCCGTTCTTAAAATCTTTTGATCTATCATAATAATTTATTGTAAATCTTTACTGTGATAAATTACATCTGTTCCAATTGGAGGTTCAAACTCAAAAATAGCATCCTCTAAAAAATTATGGCTTAAGTCTTTAAAGCTAATTATTACTTGTTGTTCAAAATTATCTATAAATATTATCTTGTTTAAAAGATTCTTTTGTAAATATATTTCAGCAGACTTTATGAAACTTTCTTTATTACGAGGAATAATTTTACAACTAGATTTAGTTGTAGTTTCATTACAAGAAATAATTAGAAAATGTTTTTCTAAAGAATACAGATCTAAACTGATTAAATTAACAATAGCCTGACTTAGTAAGTAACTAGCTGGAAAAATTTCTAATTGTTCTAATAAAGGATCATACTTAATTAACTGGTTTCCCTTGGATATAAATACTTCATTTAGTGGCTCTAAGTATTCAATTCTAAATTTACCTTCTCTAGAAGCAAATATTTTACCATCGACTTGTCTCAATATTCCTTGAGATAAAGTTTGCTGATTAAATGTAGCCTTCAGATAAACATGAGAAGTTAGGGTTTTAAATAAGCCTGAGTCAAATAAAGTAATTTCTGATTTTATAGGCTGATAAAATATTAAAAACAATAAAAAGATATACTTTTTTAAAAATTTCATACCTATTCTAGATTAATGGCTTTTCCATCAGGAACGAAGGGAAATTTAATATCCAGAATCTCAGCTATAGTAGGCGCAAGATCAACCTGATTTATTGATAAGACTTCTTTTTGGTGCCTTACCCCCTTCCCTATCGCATAAAATATTGCAATCATATCTTCATTCTGAGGATGGTAACCATGCATACCTTTAGGACCCAAAAATTTCTTAATAAGATTATTAAACTTTGATTTTTTAACAAACATATTTGGAGCTTCTGTTGTTATAATCAGATCTCCAGAACGCTTTGGGTGAAAAAGATGAAGATCCTTTGGAACATCTGATTTATCATAAACACTCAAAAAGGGATTAGCTAAAAGAATATCCTTTCCCTTTTTTATATTTATTTCTTCTAAAAATATATTAGCTACAGCAGGCCCTTCATATACTTCCGACGGAATACCATGTCCTTCAAGAATAGACTCTAAATCAATATAATTAGATACTGAGGTCATACCATGATCGCTTACAACTATTAGGGTTAGATATTCCCATGAATTTCTTTTATCCAATTCTACTAATAAGCGACCTAAATATAGGTCTTGCTCAGATAATTTATTTTTGACTTCCTTGCTAAAGGGGCCATATCTATGTGCAACATTATCAATACCATGCCACCAACTCATTATTAACCCTGGTCTTTCTTTCTGAGGTAAATCTAACCAATCAATTATCTGATTAATTTTTTTAGTCTCATCTATCTTATTGTTAAAAGGAATTTTTCTTAAGGTTGGTATTGTTCCTCTCCAGTCTGTTTCTGATCCAATCCAATAATATAACGCCGATTTTATACTTTGCTGCTCAGCTAAAATCCATATTGGGGGCACATCAAACCAATTAGTATCTCCTGAATAACTATATTTACCTTTATCTCTATCAAAGAAAATATTGTGTAAAATTCCATGTCTATCAGGATATACGCCTGTGGCCATAGAGGCGTGTGCAGGAAAGGTAGTGGACTGAAATACTGGTTTCAATTTTCCCCTAATTCCTTCTTTTTTTAATCTATTAAAAGAGGGTAAATCTTGACTCTGAAGATAATTAAACCCTACTCCATCTAATGAAAGAACTAAAACAGTTCTTTTCTGGCTATAAACATGTTCAGAAAAGATGAATAAAACTAATAATATTCTAAAGATATTCAACTTAAAATTCTGGAGGTGCTGGTACTAAAACCTCTCTATTTCCATTTGAAGACATTGGACTAACTATGCCTGCCTGCTCCATAGTTTCTACTAATCTTGCTGCTCGATTATATCCAACTCTCAATCTCCGCTGCACTGCAGAAATAGAAGCTCTTCTTGATTCTGTTACAAAAGCAACTGCTTCATCATATAAATCGTCACCTTCTCCATCCTCAGAAGATTCTCCAGAAGAAATACTTGGCATGCCTTCAACCTCTACATCCTCTTTAGTAACTGCATCTAGATAATCAGGCTTACCTCTTTGCCTCCAATCAATTGCTACTCTTTCAACTTCAGAATCACTTACAAATGCTCCATGAACTCTTTGAGGAATAGAAGTACCAGGAGCTAAATAAAGCATATCTCCATTTCCCAATAATTGCTCTGCACCACCTTGATCAAGTATTACTCTTGAATCCATCTTAGAAGCTACCTGAAATGCTGCTCTCGCAGAAATATTAGCCTTTATTAAACCAGTAATCACATCTACGGAAGGTCTTTGAGTGGCTAAAAGCATATGAATACCTGCAGCTCTTGCTTTTTGAGCAATTCTTGCAATAAGCTGCTCCGCTATCTTACCTACTACCATCATTAAATCTGCTAATTCATCAACAGCTAATACAATATTGGGTAAAACTACTAAATTTGGTGTCTCATCTTCATCTGAAGTATCATTAGGCTTCCAAAGAGGATCCTTCAAGGGGGTACCATTCTTTATAGAATCTTCGACTTTTTTGTTATAACCTTTTAAATTTCTGACGCCAAGTTCCGCCATTAATTTATATCTTCGCTCCATTTCATTTACACACCATCTTAAGCCACTAGAAGCTTCTTTCATGTCTGTAATCACAGGGCAAAGTAAGTGAGGTATATCATCATATACAGACAGCTCCAACATTTTAGGGTCAATTAAAATTAACCTTACATCTTCTGGAGTAGATTTGAATAAAATACTAACAATCATGGCATTTAAGGCCACTGATTTACCAGAACCTGTTGTACCAGCTAACAGAAGATGTGGCATAGAAGCTAAATCAGCCACTATAGGAGTACCGCTTATATCTTTTCCTAATGCTATAGTAGTAGAACTTTGGGATTCATCATATTCTTGACTAGAAATAACTTCACTCAACAAAACTGGAAGTATATCTTCTCTAGGAACTTCTATCCCAATAGTATCTCTTCCTTCAATTACCTCAACTATTCTGACACTTGTTTTTGATAAAGATCTTGCTAAATCTTTGCTAATATTTGTAACTTGATTTACTTTAAGGCCGCTTGGTAATCTTAATTCAAGTCTTATGACAACTGGTCCTGGTTGGATAGATTCTACTACAACTTCATTTACGCCATATTCAGATAATTTGTTTACTACAAGCTCTCCTAGTTTTTGTAAGGAATCAGGAGAAGTTTCATTTGACTCTGCATTTTTTTGCTCATCTAAGAGATTTAACTTAGGTGGAGATGTACTTTCAGTATTAACAAACAAATCTTCCTGTTTTTCTTCTTGAACTCTCTTGCTAGGTTCTTCTTTTTTTGAAGCAGGTAATATTTCTGGAGGTTTTGCTTGTTCCTTTTTTTTTGCTTGATCCAACAAAATATTTTTTCTATCTAAAATTTCTTTTTTGATTTGACGTTTTTCTTTAATTTTGTCTAAAAAAGTTGATAGCTTCCTTCCAGAACTACCTCCAAATGAGACTATAAATTTTTGTGTTACTGCAATAAAATAAGTCCAAGAAATATTTAAAGATAAAGTAAGTCCCAATAGAAGAATACAAATAAATAAAAGAGAACTCCCAATATAACTTAAAGGTTCTATCGTATAAGCTGAAATAGAATACCCTATAAAACCACCGCTTTCATATGGTAAATAATTAGTATCTAAATTAATAAATAAAGAGAGTAAGGTTGAGCTAGAAATAAGAACTAGTAGCCACCCAAAAAATTTAATACTTACTATAATAGGTTCGGTTTGCAAATAACTTGTAGAAACTCTAGAAAGGAAAAAGTGTCTTATTACAGGCCACAACAACCAATATGGAATGAGAAAAGACATGTACCCTATAAAGAAATACAAGAAATCACTTACATATGCCCCCCAACTACCTACTATATTCCTTATCACTATTTCATTTTCAATGATACCAGGCGTGTAAGTATTAGAAGTCCAACCAGGGTCTAGGCTTGAATAAGAAGTTAAAGATAAAATAATAAATAAACCTAAAAAAGCTTGAACTATTAACCATGATTCCAGAAATAATTGTTCAATCCGAATTTTTGAAAGAGTGATTGCTTGTTCACCCTTATTTTTAGTTGCTTGAGATTTCTTTATCATTTAAAAGAATATATTACATTTATTGTATAGTGAATTTATTTCATCTTCTAACATTCTATGGAAGTTTTTTTTATTAGAGATTATCTATTTCTCTATTCATAGTTATAATTTGAAGTATTAAAAGTTAAATCGCAATATTATGGAAAATATTTTAAAAAGACGTCTTATTATACTAGGGTCTGGCCCTGCTGGTTATAGCGCAGGTGTATATGCCGCAAGAGCAGGACTTAATCCTGTGATAATAACTGGATTGGAACAAGGTGGCCAATTAACTACTACTACAGATGTTGAAAATTGGCCAGGGGACAGTGATGGTCTTCAAGGGCCAGAGCTTATGGATAGAATGTTGAAACATGTAGAGTCACTCAATGTAGAAGTTATCTTTGATCATATAGAAGAGGTAAATGTAATAGAAAAACCCTGCGTCTTAGTGGGTAATACTAATAAATACGAGTGTGAATCTTTGATAATTGCAACTGGAGCATCTGCCTTGTACTTGGGTCTAGAGTCGGAACAAAAATATATGGGTAAGGGAGTAAGTGCATGTGCTACTTGTGATGGGTTCTTTTATAAAGATAAAGATGTAGCAGTAATTGGCGGAGGAAATACTGCCGCTGAGGAAGCTTTATACCTTTCTAATATTTGCTCATCAGTTACTTTAGTTCATAGGCGAGATGAGTTAAGAGCTGAAAACATATTACAAGAAAGACTTTTTGAAAAAGAAAAAACAGGAAATGTAAAAATTATCTGGAATCACCAACTGAATAAGATTATTGGTAATGAGCTGACAGTCACAGGTATAGAACTCAAAGAAAAAGATTCATCTAAGATTGAGATATTGAAAATAGATGGTGTGTTTATTGCAATAGGCCATAAACCAAATACAGATCTTTTTATAAACCAACTAGATATGAAAAATGGTTATATAAAAACTTTTTCAGGACTAGAAGGCAATGCAACAGCATCTGCAATACCTGGAATTTTTGCAGCAGGAGATGTTGCTGATCATGTCTATAGGCAAGCCATAACTTCTGCAGGTGCTGGTTGCATGGCAGCTTTGGATGCAGAAAAGTACCTAGCTACTTCAAATTCATGAAATATATTGAAGTAAAAAAAGATAATGCAATATGCTGGGTTTTTTTAAATAGACCTAAAAATTTAAATGCTCTTAATAAACCTCTACTAAAAGAACTTACCCTATTTAATGAAAGTTTGAAAGAAGACACTCAAATAAGAGTAGTTATTTTCTCTGGTAAAGGAAAAAATTTTTCTTCAGGTTCTGATATTAAAGAGGGTTCAGAAAAAACTTCAAGACTAGAGACTTGGAGAAATAACTATGGAAAAGCAGCTATAAAGTCTATTCTAGAGATTAACCAAATTACTATAGCTGCTATTAACGGATACTGTTTAGGAGGAGCAGCATGCATAGCATCAGCTTGTGACTTTAGAATAGCATCCTCAGATGCTCAATTAGGATATCCAGAAATAAACTTAGGTATTAATCTAAATTGGTTAGGCCTTCCTTTAGCATTAAGATTGATTGGTCCAGCAAGAACAAAAAAATTAGTTATTGGAGGTGTGATAGAAAATGCAACAACGCTTCTTAACTGGGGATATTATGATGAAGTTCATGAATTAGAAGACCTTTTAGAAGCTACCAAACAAATAGCATTAGAATATGCTTCGAAAGCTCCCTTAGCAGCCCAAATGATTAAAAGAAGTGTAAATTTTCTTACTTATAATAACGACGAAGGTTTAATGCATATGGATTATGATCAAACTTTATTAACATTCGAGACGAAAGACTCTAAAGAAGCTATGAATGCTTTTTTTGAAAAAAGAAAACCTGATTTTACTGGAGATTGAAACTATGTTTTTGATCTTAATAATTCTATAGCTAAATCATATTCTTCGATCATTATCTCTACTGATTCCATAACAGTAGGAACCTTATGTAATGTTCCAATGCCTTGTCCTGATCCCCAAATGTCTTTCCAAGCTTTTTTTTGATTATCTCCTCCAGCTCCAGAAGATCCAAAGTTCATATCGTCTTTATCTGCATAAGGTAAATTATCAGGATCAAGTCCAGCATTTTCAACACTAGGTCTAAGATAATTCCCATTTACTCCGGTAAATGTCGAAGAATACATTATGTCATTAGCTGAACTATCAACAATCATATCTTTGTATCCTTGCGATGCATTAGCCTCCTTGGTTGCTATAAATCTAGTTCCAACATAAGCAAAATCAGCTCCCATAGCTTGGGCAGATAGAACTGAAAATCCATGAGAAATACTCCCCGATAAAGCTATAGGGCCATCAAAAAATTCTCTTACCTCTCTAACTAGAGCAAAAGGGCTTAAAGTACCTGCATGCCCACCAGCACCAGCACAAACTAAAATAAGTCCATCAGCACCTTCGTCTATTGCTTTTTTAGCATGTCTAATATTTATAACATCATGCAGAACTGCTCCATCATAACTATGTACAGCATCTACAACAAACTTAGGAGCTCTTAAACTCGTTATTATGATAGGAACTTCATGCTCTACACAAACTTCCATATCATGTTCAAGTCTATCATTAGAATGATGACAAATTTGATTAACTGCAAAGGGAGACACTATTGCTTCAGGGTTTTCTAATTGATAATTAGTTAATTCTTCTTTCATTTCAGAAATCCATTCTCCAAGTTTTTCTTCAGGTCTAGCATTTAGAGCTGGAAAAGATCCAACGATTCCTGCTTTACACTGTGCTAAAACTAGTTCTGGGTAGGAAACAGTAAATAAAGGAGCTCCTATAACTGGTATTCGTGTTCTTTCTTTTAGGAAATTTACTACATCCATGTTTATTTAATAATTATTGATTAGAAACCCAAAATACAGCTGCTGAAGTTAAGATTAAAATTAAAATTGTGGCTGTAACTGCATCTAATTTTGAATCCTCCAAATCTTCTACTTCTTTATTTTTATCTTCACTTTCTGTCATGATTATTTTTCTTAAATTAAAGATTTACTAGAACTCTTCCTACTTGTCCCCCAGTTAGAATGACATCTATTTCATCCTTGAGTTCTTCCAAAGAAACTTCTTTAGTAATTGCTGATAAATTATCTAGCGACCAATTTGTAGAAAAGTTTTTCCATATTTCTTCCTTTTTTATTAAGGGTATCTCAACTGAGTCTATTCCTAATAAAGAATTGCCTCTAAGGATAAAAGGAAAAATTGAAGATTTAAAATCTTGTCCAGCTACAAGCCCACTGCAGGCTACTACCCCAGAATAATTTAATGCTGCCATCAGGGTTGGAATCATATCTCCCCCAGCAACATCTACTCCTATATCCCATAAACCTTTGCTAAGAGGTTTTCTTACTGATTCAAACAAATAATCTCTTGAAATAACTTCATTTGCTCCTAAGTCTTTTAAAAAATTGAACTGCTCTTCTTTTCCACTTACAGCTGTAACTTGTGATCCTAGATGAGATAAAAGCATCACTGCTATAGAACCTACTCCTCCAGTTGCTCCTGTAACTATGGATTTCAAATCTTTAATTCCTTTATGTTTTTCTAATGCTGCAATTGACAATCCTGCAGTTAAACCTGCGGTACCAAGGATCATGGAATCCTTTAAAGATAAACCTTCTGGTAATTTTATAACCCAAGACTCAGGAACTCTTATATATTCTGAATATCCTCCTGATGTATTCATACCAAGATCAAAACCTGTAACGATTACGGCGTCACCTTCTTTAAAATTACTAGAATTTGACTCCACTACAAAACCAGACGCATCTATACCAGGAATATGAGGATATTCTTTGGTTATGCCTGGAAAGCCTTTTGCAGACATAGCATCTTTATAATTCAAAGAGGAGAAGGAAACCTTTATTAAAATATCACCTTTTGGTAGTTCATCTATATCTCTTTGAACTATTTCTAATGAATATTGATTATCTTCAACTATTGAAGCTTCGAGAGCCTTAAATTTTGTACTCATTGTTATCTAATATATCTATCTTTGTTAAGCGTATCTTGAATCTTCATTAAAGTTTTATCTACAAACATTTGAGCTGCAAAAGCAAATCTATCTGCCAAAGGCTTCTTCTCAAGATACTCTATTTCATAAAGATTAAATTTTTCAGAAAGTTTAAGTAAGTAATCATCTGATGTTTTTATATCATCAATTAATCCTACTTCTAAAGCCTTCTTTCCTTGCCAGACTTCTCCAGTAGAAACTTCCTTCGTATTAATATTTGGGCGATTTTCTTGCACAAAGTCCTTAAATACCTCATGAAGGTCTTCAAGTTCAGAAATAAACTTTTTTCTACCTTCTTCAGTGTTCTCACCAAACATGGTTAAAGTCCTTTTAAATTCTCCTGCAGTATGCATTTCAAAATCAATCTTGTTTTCTTTTAATAATCTATGCACATTTGGTAGTTGTGCAATGACACCTATTGAACCAACTACTGCCCAAGGTGCAGCAATGATTTTAGAAGCAACACAAGACATCAAATATCCTCCGCTTGCTGCTACCTTATCAATGCAAACTGTTAGTTTTATTTTATTCTCTACTAGACGCTTAAGCTCAGCTGCACATAATCCATAAGCATAAGCAGCGCCGCCCCCACTTTCGACTTTCAGAACAACTTCTTTACAGTTAGTTTTAGATGCTAATATTGCATTAATCTCTTGCTTCAATTTATCTACTTCAGAAGCCATCGTATCACCCATAAAATTTAGTACATAAATAGATTGTTTCTGCTTTACGAGTTTTTTCTTTTGTTTCTTGTCTTCCTTATTTTTTTGTTTTATTAATTTTTTATACTCCTTGGAATTCATCTGCGAGCCTTTCAGAGAAGTGCCCATATTCTCATATCTTTTAGATAAATTTTTCACTGTTAGCTGGCCTTTATCTTGTAAATTTTTTTGTCGAGAAGAGTTTATGATAATTAAAATAGGGATTAAAACAGCTAACGCTATAGTTATCGCCTTCAACAGGAAGAAACCATATGCAATAAAAAGATCTAACATTTTCTATTTTGGTTGCATTCTAATGCCACCATCCAATCTAATAGTCTCACCATTCAAGAAAGGGTTTTCTATTATGTGTTGAACTAAGGACCCATATTCTTGAGGTAGTCCGAGTCTTTTTGGAAACTGTGTCATTTCAATTAATGGATTTCTTACTTTATCAGTAGCCATTGCCATCATCGGAGTGTCAAAAATCCCAGGTGCTATTGTATTAATTCTAATACCCATACGAGCTAAATCTCTAGCAATTGGTAAAGTCATACCTGCTACTCCAGCCTTACTTGCGCTATATGCTGCTTGTCCTATTTGTCCATCAAAAGCTGCTACCGAAGCTGTATTAATAATTACACCACATTCTCCATCTTCCCCTGGTTTATTATTACCCATTTCAGTTGCCGCTAATCTTAAAACATTAAATGTACCTACTAAATTTATCTCTACCACCAACTTAAAATAATCTAATGGATGAGGGCCATCTCTTCCTACCGTCTTACTTGCACTGCCTATACCCGCACAATTGATAACTATATCTAAAGAATTATTAATCTCAAGTGTCTTTGAAACAGCAGCTTTAATTGAATCCTCTTCGGTTACATTTGCAATAACATAACTAGCATATTCTCCTAATTCATCACAGGCTGATTTTGCTGCCTCTTCATTCAAATCTAAAAGCATAACTTTACCTCCGGCTGCTACTAATTTCCTAGCTGAAGCTAAACCTAGTCCAGAAGCACCTCCAGTAATAAGAGCTATTTTATTTTCTATTTGCATATGTATACCTGATACTTAAAGTTAAAAAAAAATGAATCTTACACGATATATCTAAACAACTAAAATTATTTAAGATTAATAATTCCTTAAAAAAGAGAAAGTGCACTCATTAAGGGAAGAAAAGCTAATATTGCACCTATTTGATCCATTTAATCTCTTTTAAAATATAAAAATACTGGCATAGATATTGCATACTTCATTATGTAAGACAAATTTATTATTTTAGGAGTAAAAAAATGACAGAATTGAAAAAAACTCTAAGCATTTTTGCTTTTCTTTTAGCTTCATTATCTATTAATAGCGCTGAATTTGAATCAAATATAGCTATAACCAATGATTATATTTGGAGGGGCATGACTCAATCAAATGAAGAGCCTGCTATTTCAGGAGGTTTTGATATCAGCTCTGAAAATGGCCTATATTTTGGCACTTGGGGTTCTAGTATAGAATTTGGTGGAGATACGGCTTCTATGGAACTGGACTACTATTTTGGTATTTCTAATGAATTAGAAAATGGACTTAGTTATGATTTAGGGTATATATCATTTACCTATCCAGGAGATGATGAAGCTGATTTTGAAGAAATTTATTTAGGATTAGGTTATAGCTATTTTGGTATAACTTTCTTTAGTGGACAAGATGATGCATCAGATAATATAGAATTATCAGTTGCGCTGGGAGAAACTGGCCTAGGACTAACTATTGGTGATTATGATGAAACAGGAGAATACACAATAATCTCATATGATCTTCCTATCAGCTTACTTGGTGTTTCTTTAGGTATTGCGTGGAGCGATTTTGAATCTGAAGATGGGATGGGAGATGAAGATGGTTTTTATATTACATTCTCAAACTAATCTAAAAAAGATCTCTAGTATAAAGATTAATAGCAATACAAAAGTCAGGATTAATTACAAAGATTAATCCTGGTTCTGTAACTTATTTAATACAGGTGCTGCATAAATATATAGAACTTTATCTAAAATCTTTGAATCTAAATCTTCAAACCTTTGAAAAAATCTTTTTTCGTATTCTTTGGTAAAATTTATTTCTATCTCCTTCTCCTTAGAATCTAAAATTTTTAAGTATTTAGCAGCACAAACATTACTAGGCCATAATTTATAACCTTTAATAATTGCTTTATCTAAAGAGATTTTTAAAGTTTCCAGAGAATCGATTTTTAAAGCAATTTTCTTACCAAAGCTAAGATGAACTTTACCTTTCTGACCAACAATGCCTTCTAATATGTCTTGATTATTATCATCGCTGATTTCTAATTTCTTTGATTCATTGGAATTGAGTAATCTACTTGCTTTTAAAATATCTAATGGATCATATTCATAAGAAATACTTACAGGTATGATGTTCACCTTTGATAACCATTCTTGGATAGAAAAGTTTTTTTTATTAGTGAAGTAAAGCATCTTAAGAACTGCTAAATCTGTCAAATCCCATCCATCATTAGCTCTACCTTCTTTTTGAGAAATCCAAATAGATTCATTATCGCTTGTTAGACTATTATTAATATATGAAGAAAGCCTAGAAATAACTTTAATAGTTTCCTTAAAGCCAAACGGCTCCCTATGCACCACAAAACTTTTATTCAACTTCATTACTTTTTCGAGATAGCCTCCATCAAGCAAGTTATCTCCTATAGCAATTCTTGCAGTTTTAAAACCTTTTTTATATAAAATAAGATTAAGAAAAAGAGAATCTAATGCTATATCTCTATGATTAGATATAAATAGAGCAGGACTTCCTAATATATTCTCTGCACCAGAAAAACTAAAATTAGAGGTAGTCTTTTCTACAATTTGTTCGACAAATGGAGCAAGAATAGACTGGAATGCTTTTATTGAATTTACATTGCTAAATATTTCTGAAAACTTTTTAGATATCTGTCTAACGTTAAGTTCTCTATTGCTTAGTTTGTATAATATTTCATGAAAAGATTGGTCTTCCTCTAATTCTTTAAGTATAGAAGGAAGTTCCTGATCAGAAAAAGGTCTTATTTCTCTATACTCATCAGTCAACTTTTTTCTCCAGATAAAATACTTCCCTTTTACCTTTAGTAAAAACTTTACTTCCTATATTGTCAAATTTTAAGTTCTCATGAAATATCATAGAAACTTTGTTAAATGGCTCCTTATTTACTTCACAACATAAAGGGAGGTTTTTTTGATTACAATAAGAAATTGCAAAACGATAAAAGGCAAACCCTATACCTTGCCTTCTATAATCTTTCTCAACTGCTACTCGATCTATATAAAAAAAGTTTTTGTGTCGGTTTGTAAAAAATTGATAGTTTAATGATAAATATTCAGAACATTCTCTAAAGAGAATAATAAAACCAGTAATCTTCTTGCTATCTCTACTTACATATACAAAATAACTCAATTTAATAAGATCCTCAAGATGATTTATTGAATCGAGAGACCCCACTGCGGGTTGATTTGCTTGATTGATATCATAGATAGATTCAAGATCAGATGAACAAATCTTAGAATCCAATAATTCTATTCGCACTTCTTTAACCTCTTCTAAAAGTTAAATTATTAACCTAGAAGGTTAATCATAACCCCTGCAGCCACAGTAGAGCCTATTACTCCAGCAACATTTGGACCCATAGCATGCATTAATAGAAAATTTTGAGGGTTTTCTTCCAATCCTACCTTATTAACAACTCTTGCAGCCATTGGAACAGCTGAAACACCAGCAGCACCTATAAGAGGATTGATTGGATTTTTACTAAAAAGATTTAGTAATTTTGCCATTAACACTCCTGAAGCAGTTCCAATCGAAAATGCAGCTGCTCCAAGTAATAATATTCCTAAAGTTTGAATATCAAGAAATGTATCTGCACCCAACTTAGAACCAACAGCTAAACCTAGAAAGATAGTTACTATATTAATAAGAGAATTTTGTGCAGTATCATTTAATCTATTTACAACTCCGCTTTCTCTTATTAAATTACCAAAGCAAAACATGCCAAGTAACGGTGCTGCTGAAGGAAGCAAGAGTGCCACAGATAGTATAAGTATTAATGGAAATAGAATTCTTTCTATTTGGCCAACCTCTCGGAGCTGTATCATATTAATAGATCTTTCTTTTTTAGTTGTAAAAAGTCTCATGATTGGAGGCTGAATAAGAGGAACTAAGGCCATGTATGAATAAGCAGCAACAGCTATAGCCCCTAGTAAATCAGGAGCTAAAATACTGGAAACATAAATAGCTGTAGGACCGTCTGCCCCTCCTATTATCCCTATTGCTGCTGCATCTTGAATAGAAAAATCTATCAATCCAAAATAAGAAAGGCCAACTGCACCAAATACTGTTACAAATATTCCCACTTGAGCAGCTGCTCCTAATAATAGTGTTTTTGGATTGGCTAAAAGAGGCCCAAAATCTGTCATAGCTCCCACTCCCATAAAAATAATTAATGGGAATGCGGTCGTTTCTATTCCAGAAGAATAAAAGAAATACAGAATACCACCTGGATCTGCAAGTCCTGCTCCTGGAATATTTGCTAATAAACCGCCAAATCCTATAGGTAAAAGCAATAAAGGTTCAAATTTTTTGCCTATTGCTAAGTACAGTAATAACAAACAAATACAAAGCATAGTAAATTGACCGATAGAGATGTTAGCTAATCCTGAATCTGTGATTATTTCCATCTAATTTAACTATACTATTAGCATTAGCTGCTGATCTACATTGACTGAATCATCTATAGATACATAAACTTTAGAAACTGTACCCGATTTTATAGCTTGAATTTCTGTTTCCATCTTCATTGCCTCTAGAACTATAAGCACCTCTCCTTCTTGAACCGTATCACCAGCCCTTTTACATAACTGATGAACTGTGCCCGATAAAGGACTTAGTAATGGGGTTCCTGCCTCAGATTGAGGTAAAGGGGTATCTTGTTGAAGGTTTAATTGAGATCCTTCTGAGACAATGGAAGCACTTCCTTCTTTAATTTTTACAATGAACTCCTGATCGTCAACAGAAACTGAATAAATTCCTGATTTACTTTCTTGGATATCCAATGGCTTAGCTTCAAAGGAACTAGAATCAGTTCTATTGGCAAAAAACTTTACAGCAACTTGGGGAAAGAGAGCGTAAGTTAAAACATCTTCATCATACGAAGCATTAGCATCTAAGGAATCTTTTTTTATTTTCTCTTTTAATTCATTGCGAATATTTTCCATTTCGTTTTCTAGTAAATCTGCAGGACGTTCAGTTATTGGTTTCTTATCTCCTAAAGCAAGTTTCCTAATTTTTTCATTTACAGGGGCTGGCGTTTTACCATACTCTCCTGCTAAAACTCCAGCAGTTTCTTTAGATATTGACTTATATCTTTCTTTCGATAAAACATTCAACACAGCTTGGCTACCCACAATTTGTGACGTAGGAGTTACTAGTGGAATAAAACCTAAATCTTCTCTTACTCTTGGTATTTCTTCTAAAACTTCATTAAACTTATCTAAAGCATTCTGATCCTTAAGTTGATTTTCCATATTTGTTAGCATCCCACCAGGCACCTGGGCTACAAGTATCCTTGAATCAACTCCTCTTAAAGAGCCTTCAAATTTACTATATTTAGACCTCACTTTTCTAAAATACGCAGATATTTGATCCAATAAGTTTAAATCCAGCTCAGTACTTCTACTTGAGTCCTCTAAGATAGCAACTAAACTTTCCGTTGGGGAATGACCATAAGTCATACTCATGGATGAAATTGAGGTATCAACATTATCTATACCTGCTTCAATTGCTTTAATAGCTGTAGCTGTAGACATTCCAGTTGTTGCATGGGATTGCATGTGAACTGGAATTTCTAAGGTATCTTTTAATCTTGAGACAAGCTCGAATGCAGTGAACGGTTTTAAAAGACCTGCCATATCTTTTATTGCTATTGAATGAGCACCCATATCTTGAAGCTTTAAACTTAAATCAATCCAATAATCAAGATTGTGCACTGGGCTAACAGTATAGGAGATTGTGCCTTGGGCATGCTTTCCTCCATCTATGACAGCTTTTAGAGCTGTTTCTATATTACGTACATCATTCATTGCATCAAACACTCTAAAAACATCAACTCCATTCTTAATAGATGTATCTACGAAGCATTTGACTAAATCATCTGCATAATGACGATAACCTAATATATTTTGACCTCTTAGCAGCATTTGTTGAGGAGTCTTGGGCATACTTTTTTTAAAAATCCTAATTCTTTCCCAAGGATCTTCACCTAGATAACGAATACAAGCATCAAATGTTGCTCCACCCCAAGATTCAATCGACCAATACCCTATTTCATCTAGTTTACTTAGAATGGGCTCCATATCTTCAATTCTCATCCGAGTTGCTAGCAAGGACTGATGTCCATCTCTAAGAACTACCTCAGTTATACCTAACTTCTTCGTTATCATTGTAAAAAATTATTTATGATGATGGTGATGAAGAGCTACGGTTTTAGCAATTTCTTTTTTTTTATTTAAAAAAGTGAGTTCTTCATCGTCGATCCTAATACTTTTATCAAAGTAAATAGTTAGCCTTGACATTAATAAAGTAAAACAAATTAAAAGAATTAAAAAAACAAATACTGTTCCCATCCCAGTAAGGGCTAATTCAATAGCTTGGTCTAATAGATGATGTTTCATATTTTAAACTCTTAATTTTATAGTATTTTTCATATATTTTAAAAAAACAACCATTGTTAATTTTTTAAAAATTAATTGATAATACTAATAACCGTTAAAAAATCATCAATTTTATGAATTTATTACATCCATACTTTAATAATTATCCTTTTGCAGGATTTGTGCATAGAGGTGGAAACGAAGAGAAAACAGAGAATACGCTCGAAGCTTTTCAACACGCTTCGGACTTAGGCTTTATCTTTATGGAAACTGATGTGCAGGCTACAAATGACGGAGAGATAGTAGTCTTTCATGACAACACATTAAATCGTTTGGCAGGTGTAGATAAAAAAATTAGTGATTTAAGTTCTTATGAGATAAAAAATATCGACCTTATAAACGGAGGCAAAATTCCATCATTAAATGAACTCCTTTCTTCGTTCCCTACTTTAAGATTTAATATTGACATAAAAACAAATGATGCTGTAGAAAAATGTATAGACATAATCAACCAACATACTGCGTTTAATAGAGTTTGTCTTGCTGCTTTTTCTTCAATTCGGCTTAAGAAAATTAGAAAAATTTGCGGTGATAAACTCTGCTCCTCTTTGGGTATGTCTGAAGTCTTCAATTTGGTGTTAAAGTCTTACGGATTCCCTCTGAATACAAATCAAGGTAATTGTGCTCAGGTTCCTATTTCATATTTCGGTTTTCCTATAGTAAATAAGAAATTTATAAATGCAGCACATACAACAAATAAACTAGTTCATGTCTGGACTATAGATGAGGAAAGCGAAATTAATAATCTAATTGATTTAGGAGTTGATGGGGTAATGACAGATAAACCTAGTGTTCTGATGAAAGTTCTAAAGAAAAGAAACTTGATATAAAATAACTTCTTTTCTAAATTCCTTCATCCTCAGGAACAAACCATAAAAGTATTAATCCCGGAATAAAAAGGAGCAATAGACTTAATATTCCAAATCTTGGATTACCAAAAAATAAGGCAACCCATCCTACCAATGCTGGTCCAAAGACAACAGCTGACTTACCTACTAAATTATAAAAACCAAAAAACTCAGAAGCTTTTTCTGCAGGAATTAGATTACTAAAAAAAGACCTACTGATAGCCTGTATACCTCCTTGCACTAATCCTATAGTAGCAGCTAGAATGTAAAACTCTTTTGCTGTGGTCATATAAGCGCTGTAAAAACAAACTAAAATATAGATAGAAATTCCTATTGATAAAATCTTCTTAAAACCAAGTTTATTTGCATAAACTCCAAAAAATAAAGTAGAAGGAAATCCAATAAATTGTGTTAGAAGGAGAGCTGTAATCATAGACGAAGTATCTAATCCTATATCAGATCCATAAGCTGTTGCCATTCTAATTATGGTATCTACTCCATCAATGTAAAGCCAATAAGCTAATAAGAATATAGCTGGTCGTTTATAACTTTTAACCATCCTAATCGTTGTCAGAACATTTTTGAATGCAACTATAGAAGATTTAATTGGCTTAAAATCTATTGGGTTTTTAACTGGATCTGACTGTACATAGAAAAACAGAGGTAATGAGAAAATTCCCCACCATAGAGCTACACTTAAAAAAGACCACAACACTGCCTCTACATTTGAAGATAAACCAAATGATTGTGGACTCAGGTACATGAAAACATTTCCTAAAAAAAGTAATCCACCACCTAAATATCCTAAAGAAAAACCTAACGAAGAAACTTTATTTCGCTCTTTAGATGTAGAAACAGATAAGATTAAAGAATCATATAAGATATTTCCTCCTGAAAAACCTATAACACCAATAATAAAAAAAATAGCTGCAATAAACCACTCGCCTTGAGGTAAGAAAAATAATGCTCCAGTCGCTATAATTCCTAATGTTGCAAATACTCGTAACATTTTTTTACGTGCATTTTTTATATCAGCATAAGCTCCCAGAATTGGTGCGAGAAACATTATAATTAAACCAGCAATTGAATTAATTGTACCTAAAATAGCTGTACTTTCTTGTGCTAAAAAAGATGAGGCCCAATATGACTTATAAAATAACGGGAAAAAACCTGCCATAACAGTAGTTGCAAAAGCTGAATTTGCCCAATCGTAAAAAGCCCAACTCCATTGCTCTTTTGTTATTTTCTTTTGACCTGGCATTACTTTTTAGCTGATAATAGAAATATAAAATATAAGGGGAGTATATTTTGGAACAAGATAAAAAGACATGGATTACTTTGGGAATATTTCTGATTGCTATAGCTGTAGTAGTATTTCTACAAATTATATTTTCTGTTTATTTACAGAATATTTATTAATAAGTATCTATTAAATAGGCCGTATTTTATATAGTCTATTTATTCCCAATCACCAGACATGCCTGCGCTGAGGTCTGCAGTTTTTCCTCCATCTGCAGCAATGCACTCACCTGTAATAAAGCTAGAATCTGAGCTCAATAGAAATCTTGCAATTGTGGCCATCTCCTTTGGTTCAGCAATTCTCTTAAGTGGGATTGAGTTTGCTGTAGAATCTAATAATTCTTGCGTATTTAGCATCGCCTTACTAGCCTCAGTTAAAACAGCTCCCGGAGCAATGCAGTTAACTCTTACAAATGGTGCTGCCTCTATTGCAGAAGTCTGGGTAAGGCTGATTAAACCTGATTTAGCGGCTGCATAGGCTGCCAAAGTAGAAGTTCCTCTTAATCCAACAACAGAAGCAATATTTACTATTGACCCTTTTTTTGCTGCCATCATATGTGGTAAAACCTCTCTTATTCCTACAAAAGCTGCATCAAGAGAAACCGTAAAGTTTTCTCGCCAAGCTTCTAAGGACAAATCTTTGATTAAACCGCCATGTATAGACATTGCATTATTTACAAGGCCATCAAGTGAGCCCCATTTATCTCTATACGACTCAAGACACTTTACAAAACTAGTTTCATCACTGATATCAACAACAGAGATATGTGCTACGCCTCCAGCATTTATTATTTCATCCGCTACAGAGGTTAATGCTTTCTCTCTTCTTCCTAAAATTGCAACATTTGCTCCATGATAAGCACATTCTTTAGCTATCGCTGCCCCAATACCTGAACCACCACCAGTAATTATTATTTTTTTATTTTTCATAATCTTCTATTAATTAGTGCATATGGGAGCCACCATTAGGAGATAAAGTCTGACCCGTATAGAAGCTTGAATCTTCAGATATGAGAAAAAGACTAGTTTTGGCGACCTCTTCTGGTTCCCCTAACCTCCCCAAAGGGATGCTAGCTGCAAGAGAATCTTGCCATTCTTGTGGAATGCTATCCATCATTCTACCTGAAGTAGGTCCTGGACAGATTGCATTTACTCTTATTCCTTTAGAGCTTAAATTTAAGGCTAGAGCTCTAGTAAAAGCCAATAAAGCTCCTTTAGAAGTGCAATACGCTAAAGGTCCATCACCAGTATAAGCTGATGTACTTGAAATATTAACAATAGAACCTTTTGTATTTTTTTCTAGCATTAGTCTTACAGCTTCTCTAGTGATATGAAAGGTCCCATCAAGATTTACTCCAATAACTCCTCTCCATCCCTCATCATTAGTTTCTTGAATTTCAGCATTTTCGCCATCCCCAGGTGCCCTCCCTATACCTGCATTATTAATCACGCCATCTATCCTTCCATATGAAGATTTAATAAATGTAAACATATCTAAAACCATAGAGCTATCTGAGATGTCTCCAGTATATACTCGATGGTCCCCTTGAAGCATATCTAGTGTTTCCTTTACATCAGAATCATTGATATCATTCAATATTAAAGAAGCCCCTTCTTCAGAAAATATTTTTGCCGTGGCTCTCCCCATACCTAGACCTGCTCCACTTATTAATATAACTTTATTTTCTAGTCTCATAATCTTACCTATTTAAATTTTTGACCAACTCTCTAGCCCCTCTAATTGCTCCTTCAATGTAACCTATATTATGACAATCACCTATAGATTGAACTTCAAAACCTAATTTCATTATTTCTCTAGATAAAGAATCATCTGAATTAGCTCCTAAAGCTATAATGACTTGATCAGCTGTACAGCTTGCGTCTGTTTTATTCAAAGTATAATTTATACTTTTTTTATTAATCTCATTGACTGTTGCATCAATAATTAAATTAGCTCCTTTATCTTTTAATTGATGTATTAGTCTTGCACGTCTAACAATGCTTAAATTTTTACCCAGATTTTTTGATGGCTCCAAAACAGTTATATTTCTTCCACGATCAAGCAAAAATTCAGCTAATTCCAAACCTACTAAATCTCCTCCAATAATCGTTATATTTTTAGCGAAAGGCATCCAAAATTTACTCATATATCTTAAAAAGGTAATGTTTCTCAATAACTGACTTAATCGTCCAACCCTTAATAATAAACTTTGAAAAAATGATAATTTTTCTAAAATCTTAGTATCAGAACTAAAAAGAAGACTTCTAAGCTCTTCTCCATCAAATACGTGTGATAAGTTTTTACCTGAAATATTAGGAGAAGTTCTGGTAGCGCCTGTAGCGATAACGACCAAATCAGGTTTTAAGGTTTCTATTTCTTCTGGAGTTGCTATTTTATTAATATGTATATCTACTTTATTCTTTTCTAAGCTACCTTTTAAGTAATTAATAAGCCTAAGATTAGGTTCATATGCTAACCCTGCCATCCTGGCTGTTCCGCCTAAATCTTTTTCTTTTTCCCAAATACTAATTTGGTGACCTTGCAGTGACAACAATCTAGCTGCTTCCATTCCAGCTGGTCCTCCTCCTACAACAATTACATTAAGCTTCTTTGAGGCAGTGTGATGGAGTGATACATCATCTTTTTCATTGCCAAGACTAGAGTTAACTGCACAACACATTGGTTCATTTATAAATATCTTACTTACGCAGACATAGCAATAAATACAAGGCCTAATGGTGTCATGGGCTCCTGTCATTACTTTGTTAGGTAACTCTGGGTCAGCTAATAATTTTCTTCCTAAAGCTAAGAAATTAAAATTACCTTTTTTTATATTATTTTCAGCTACATCTAATTCTATTCTTCCTACAGCAATGATAGGTATCTTTACTGTTTTTTTTGCAAGCCTTGCAAACTCTATAAACCCACCAGGTTGATGTACTAAAGGACCTTCAGTGAAAGCTATCCCAATATTACTATTTCCATACGCACTTACATCTAATGCATCAGCCCCAGCTTTTTCAGCTATTTGTGCTGTTTGAATAAAGTCGTCAGTAGTAATTCCATTTTTTATTCTAAACTCTGTTGCATCCAATCTAACTAATATAGGAAAATCTGGACCTACCTCTTGTCTAACTGCTCTAATTATTTCTTTTAATAATCTAGCTCTTTTCGTTGAAGAACCACCATACTCATCTTGACGTTTATTTATAGACGGTGACAAGAAACTCGAAATTAAATAACCATGACCGCCATGAATTTCTAGTGCATCAAATCCAGAAAGTTTTACTCTTTTAGCTGCGTCTACAAAAAAATTTATTTCCCTAGTTATATCTTCTTTTGATAATTCATGATACCTAGGACCTTTGCCATCTGGTCCTGCTGCTTTTACAAATGTTTCTATTTCATCTAACGTAAGAATATCAATAAGATCGCTTGTCTCTTTCTCTGGCAGAGAAGGAACTAGGATTGGTCTGCCAGCTACAATATCTTCCTGTGAAACTTTACCACTTTGGTTTAATTGTGCAGCTATTTTTGAATTACAATCATGAACTCTAGTTGTTAAATCCAATAAATCAGGAATAAATTCATCCTTTGACAAACCAATCATATTAGGCATTGATGCGCCTGAAGGCCAACTTACTGATGATGTTTCTAATATAATTAATCCAGCACCTCCATTGGCCCTGGCTTCTATATAAGATTTTAGTCTTTCACTAACTTCTCCCGTAGGGCTGGCAAAATTGGAACCCATGGGGGCTAGTATCATACGATTCTTTATCTCCATTTGGTTTATGAAACCTGAAGAGGATAAACTTGGATACTTAGTATGATTCATACTTATGATTGTTAAATTACACGACTTTATTTAACCTTTATACTTGGAATTTCACTATTCCTTCTTAGCGCCATAAGAAAATTATCAATTTTAATTGGAACATTAACATCTGATAGATCATTATCGTGAGCCCAAAACTCTTTCCATGAAGGCCAAAGAGAATGAAATTCTCCTTCATAAGGATCTATCCCTGGCCATCTCATTTTATTATTACCTATAGGAGGATGATTCAAATCCGAAGCATACCAATAAAGAGGTAATCTTCTTTTAAAAAGCCATGTCCCATCAATAGAAATATAATCATCCCAGTACATCATCTGCATTATTATCCATTCATTTTCTGTTTCATGTTCATTCTTAGAATAAACAACACCATGAGCATTATGAGAATCATTAAAATCAATTATGTGGTTACCAATATGGTGGGCAGTACCAGTAAACTGATCTCTTAATGTGGCATCAAACCATTTTTTTAATGCTAATCTTCCCGAGTTATTTTTACCAACTTTTACATTATCTGGAAAAAGGGAAACCATTGCATCTAGATCTCTAACATCTAATGCTAATGAATATTTGGAAACCAATTGCCTAATAGAATCTAAAGACTCCAATCTTTCAATTCTTTCTTCTAACGTTGTCATTGCTTAATATTTATCACCAGAGTAGATAGGAGGTTTTTTATCTTTCCATGGTTTTGCATTTTCTAATTGTGCAGCTAGAGAAAGTAACAACGCATCCTCACCAAATTTAGCACTAAACATCGATCCTATAGGTAAAGATAAGTTGCTCCAACCTAAAGGAACTGAAATACTCGGTTGTCCAGTTTGATTGTAAAGACCTGTAAAACCAGAATATGAAAGTAAATTTGTTATATAAACACCCACATCTTTAGAAGACATATCGATTGACCCTATCTTTACAGGTGGTTTATTTAATACAGGACTTAAAATAACATCATAATCTTCCATAAAATTTCCAAGAACTCTCCCTGCTTGATGATTAACAAGAGTTGCATGAGCATATTGATCTGATGTCGCCATCTTACCATTTTCATACATTCTATAAGTAATATGTTCTACATCACCCTCCTTAAACTCCCTGCCTAATTGTTGAGCCCTCATATCTAAAGTTAAAGCCATATTAGCTGAAATTATTGTTCCCACAGCATTACCTAATACTTCTGTATCCACTTCTGGTGAAGCAAGCTCTACTTCATGCCCTAATTCTTTACATAATTCAGCTGTACTATTAATAGCATCAACTACTTCAGAATCAATGATTTTGTCTTCAGGTAAAGATAAAGCAATTTTTAAATTTTTTGGATAAGAAGAACAGGCAGATAAGAATGTATCTTTATTAGGAGGAGGAGCATAAGGATCTCCAGGAGCTGGGCCTGTTGTTGCATCTAATAAAGCGGCAGAATCTCTAACTGTTCTAGAAACACAATGACTAATAGATTGCCCTGCCCAACCTTCACCTCTATCAGGTCCAAATGGCGTTCTTGCTCTAGTTGGTTTTAAACCAATTAATCCACAACAAGAGGCTGGTATACGAATAGAACCCCCACCATCACTAGCATTAGCAAATGGTACAACTCCAGATGCTACTGCAGAAGCAGCTCCTCCGCTAGATCCTCCTGATGAATAATCAAGATTCCAAGGATTTCTAGTTGGACCATAAAGTTTAGGCTCAGTTGTTACAGTTAGTCCAAACTCTGGAGTGTTAGTCTTACCAAAAATTACTAAACCTGCCTTTAAGTACCTCTCAACTAAAGTACTATTATGATCCGCAATATTATCTTTAAAAAAATTTGATCCGTTGGTCAATTTAGTATTAGTTAGCATCAAATGTAAATCTTTGAGTAAAAAAGGTACTCCCATAAAGGGGCCATTCGGTAAACCTTTTTTTATTGACTTCCTAGCCTCATCATAATGTTTATGCACCACTGCATTAGTTTCAGGGTTTACTTTTTCATTCCTTTCTATAGCCTCCTCAAGAAGCTCTTTAGGGGACACTTCTTTAGAGTGAACCAGCTTTGCTAAACCTATAGCATCGTATTCATCATATTCTTTAAAACTCATCCTTAACCTCTTGTAAATTCTATTTTCTTTCCTCTTATATTATCAATAACTTTTCCTTCGCTATAAGCCCTCTCCCCATTGATTATTGTTTCTATTATAGTGGAACTAAATTTATCACCCTCGAAAGGTGACCACCCACATTTATATTCTAAATTTTTATTATTTATAACTTGCTCTTTTTCTAGATCAACTAAAACTAAATCAGCCCAATAACCTTCTCTAATATACCCCCTGTCTTTTATATTAAATCTTGTTGCTACATTATGAGAAGTAACTTTAGATACATCTTCAAGAGATAGATCTCCGTCTCTTACTAGCTGTAAAACAGCCAATAAAGTGTGTTGTATACTAGGCATACCTGAAGGGCAAGAAAAATAAGAATTCCCTTTAAGGATAATATCGTGGGGGGCATGATCAGTTGCTACAAAGTCAATGAGGCCTGACTTTAGTGCTTTCCTTAAGGCGATTTTATCTGATATATTTTTAATAGAAGGATTACATTTAATGCGAGTACCTTTAGTTAAGTAATCATCTGAAGAGAAAAATAAATGGGGAACGCAAACTTCTGCACTAATTTGTTTATTTTCAATATTATCATTCGTCAATAATGCTAATTCATCTTCTGTAGAAACATGCAAGATGTGTAATTTAGAATTAAATTCTTTAGCTAAATCTACAGCCTTTTTGCTTGAAGCTAAACATGCCTCTCTAGATCTAATAAATTCATGACTTTCAATAGGAATATTATCTCCATATCTTTTTTTAAACTCTTTTTCTTTTGCAATAATCATAGGAGTCTCCTCACAATGTGTTGCAATTAATACTGGAGAATCTTTAAATATATTTTCTAAACTTACCGGGTTATCAACAAGTAAATTGCCTGTTGAGGAGCCCATAAATACTTTTACCCCGCAAACTTCTAACGGATCTATTGCCCTTATTTCTTCTATGTTAGTATTACTAGTCCCCATATAAAATGAGTAATTAGCATGGGAATTCTTCTTTGCAATTTGATTCTTTTCGTTCCATAAATCATGACTTAAAGTAGGCGGCAGTACATTTGGCATATCCATAAAAGTAGTAGTACCTCCGGCAACAGCAGCTCTAGATTCAGAATGTATATCCCCTTTATCAGTTAAACCTGGTTCTCTAAAGTGAACTTGATCATCTATGACTCCTGGCAAGAGAGCTAATCCTGATCCATCTATATATTCTCCTTGAGGCTCTATCAATTTATCTATCTTTTCTATCCTGCCATCTTTAATCAGTATGTCCTGCTCTTTCACAAACCCTTCATTAACTACTTTGGTATTAATTATGGTTAAATTTTTCATTTTTTACCTTTTAATTAGTTTCCTTCTTTAGATAAATTCAATCCTGCTCTCCTTCCTGAAAAAATACAATCTCCTATTGATAATCCACTAACATAAATATTTGAACATATACCTACTGCTGATCTTCCTGCAGCATAGAGACCTTTTATATTCTCTCCACTAGAATTTTGAACATTACCTGTCTCTTCATCCACTATTAAACCACCTAATGTCAAAACAGCGCATGGAAAAAACTTGCTATCAACAGACACATCCATAGCATAAAAAGGTCCCTTAAATATACCCCTACAATCATCAGGAGATTTCCCAAAAGGATCTTTCTTTTCTCCTTTTGCGGCTATATTATATTTCTCTATGGATGAATATAGTTTTAATGGGGACATTCCACATTTTTTAGCCAAGCCTGCTATTGTGTCTGATTTCTTGGAGTTAAATAACATACTTAGTATTGCAGGGTTTCTTTGAAATGGAAGAACTTTTCCTGGCCCTATTTGTTTCCATGTTTCTTTCCTCAAAGTACTATCAAGAATTAAAATTGCTTTTCCTTCTTGATTTTCGCACATCTCATCGCCCAGAGTTGCTCCATAGACCATCTCATTCGAGTACCTAGATCCCTCTTTATTTACTACTACTCCTTGTCCCCAAGCAAGAGGTGGATTAAGAAAACGCCAAGCTGTAACTCTACTCATTAAATTGACCGCGCCTCCAACTGATTGACCTAATCTAATACCAGCACCATTATCTCCAGTAGTGCCTAATGGGATGCCAGCCTTATATTTAGGGGCGTAATGTTCTACCATATTTCTATTAAATATAAATCCTCCTGAAGATATGATCACACCTTTTGATGCTTTAATATATTTTGTTATTCTGACTTTATTCTCAATTTTAATAGCCTTATTTCTATAGTAATTAGACAAAGGCCTAACATACATTTGTAAAGCTTGGGCTCTTAAAGAAAACTTACGATGGAGTTGAGCATCCTTAGTTCCTTGAGGAATCTGTAAAACTTCTGCCCCTATAACCTTACCTCTTCTATTGACTATAAGATTTACTGCCTCTGTCTGAAGCATAATCTGAACATCATTTTTAATTGCAGAATCTCTTAAAGGATTAAAAATAGTTATTCCAACTCCAGTTGCTAAAGATCTTCCTGGAAAAAAACCTTTATGCCCCCTAGCCGCAGGTTTTGCTAATTTCATATAATTAGGTACAAGAGAATTGTCAGAATGATATAAAAAATACTCTTTATTAGGATATGAAGTTTTTTTTCTATAAACAGATGGATTAAATTGAACGCCATGACTAATTAACCAATCAAGATTAGATGCGCTGTCATTACAAAACTTTCTTAATGTAGAATCTTTAACTACTCCGTCTGTTTCAATTTTTAAATAATTAAACATTTCTTCTGGAGAATCTTCAACTTCTGCTTCCTTTTGAATTGAAGTACCTCCACCTGCATAATAAATTCCTCCGCTAGCTGCTGTAGCGCCTCCACCAAAGAACCTGTCAATCACTATAACTTTCTTTTTATGCTCCGATGCTTCAAGTGCTGCCGCTATACCAGCTCCTCCACAACCAACCACTAAAATATCTGTCTCCTCACTCCAATCTAGACTTGATTCTGATGCAGGTCGCAAAGGTTCTTTTATTCTCGAAAACCAAGTATCGTCTGTTGGTGCTAATCTATTCAAAATTTTTATTCCTACTTTATCTCATAATTTTAATACACTTATTTTTCCATAATCAAAGCCTTCACCAGAATAAAAATGAATTGAATGCCTATCTAATACTTTTGATACAAGATTTATCATCTTACTGCTGTTACCGCAAATGATAGTTAATGGAATTAAATGCTGATTTAAGAAAATAAAATTCTCTACTTTAAGATCAACTTCATGATGTCTCGTACCATGTAAATCAAGAATATTATCTAACATAAGAATTTAATAAACTGACAAACATCAGAAAGTTTAACTTAAAAGGAAATTGCTTCAAATTATTCATGATAAACTTCTATTTTGTATCGAATACTTCGATTTCACAAACTTATCAAAGAAAATAATTCCATTTATATATTTGAACCATTTGTATCAAGAATCTATACTCTTCATACTATTGTCCTTATAAAGACATGCATATGAAGATTTTCTATACAAGAATACTCCAATTTTTCCTTTTCACTTCATTAGTGATAGTTTCTTATGAATCAATAGCAGAGGAAGTATCAGAGGAAAATGAAACAAAAGATTTAAATCTAGAATTCACAAAAGAACTGAAACACTATGATGGCTTGATAGATATTTATCAGAATCAAAACAATGCAGATACTTATTTTAAAATTAAAAAAGGGCAATTAAATAATGAATTTATTTATTTCTTACATGTTGTAGATGGGATAGCAGAAGCTAGAAAAAACCGAGGTAGTTTCCTTGATAATGGTCTAATTAAATTTGAAAAAAGATTTAACTCAATAAGACTAATCCGGTTAAACACTTCCTTCAGCTATGATGAAGAAAATGCTCTATCGAAATCTAAAGGCGCTAATATTTCAAATGCAATCATAGATGTCTTTCCCATTGAATCAGAAAGTAATGATGAATATATTATTAATGTAACTTCTCTCTTTTTATCTGAAAGCCTTACTATCATTAAACCTATTCCTGATCCAGAAAACCCGCATTCAAATTCTCTTAAATGGGGAAAAATTAATCCAAAAAAATCTCTAATATCTCGTATACAAAATTACCCTATTAATTCAGACATTGAAGTTGAATATTTATATGAAAACCCTCCTAAACCTGAAAAATATGGAAAAAATAAATACGAAGACATAGCTGATTCTAGGAATATAACTATCTCACTAAGATATAGCTTTATAAAACCGCCTTCAAATAACTTTAAACCAAGATATGCTGATCAAAGAATAGGATTCTTCACCGAAAGAATCACTAACCTAACTTCTAAAGATATAACGCCTTATGATGATTTAATTCATAAATGGGATCTAGAAAAGAAAGATCCTAATAAGAAATTATCTGATCCAATTGAACCTATTACTTTTTGGATAGAGAATACCACTCCAAAAGAACTACTGCCTTATATAAAAGAAGGAGTTCTGTCCTGGAATGAAGCCTTCCTTAAAGCAGGATTTACAAATGCAATAAAAGTAAAAATACAACCAAATGATGCTAAATGGGATGCAGGTGATATCAGATATAATGTAATTAGATGGACATCTTCGCCTAAACCTCCTTTCGGTGGATATGGACCAAGCTTTGTAAATCCCAGAACTGGACAAATTCTTGGTGCTGATATAATGCTTGAGTGGGTTTATCTAACGAATAGATTATTCCTTGATTCAATTTTTGCTTATGAAAATATTGATGCTTCTTCTTTAGATTTCTGCTCTATAGACTTTATGTTACAAAGAGGGAACCTCTTAGGCTCCTTAACTTCTGGTATACCCCTAGAAAAAAATACGAAAATTATTAAACAAAGCATAATTAGACTAGTTCTACACGAGGTAGGGCATACATTAGGTTTAAATCATAATTTTAAAGCTAGTTATCTTCATGATCCTGTTGCTATTCATGATGAAAAATTGACCAGTAAAGAAGGTATCACCTCTTCAGTCATGGAATATCCTGCAATAAATCTAGCCCCAATAGGTATAAAACAAGGAGATTACTATGACACATCTCCAGGTTTTTATGATCATTGGGCCATTGAATATGGCTATACACCAGATGTAGATGCTAAGTCTTTACAGTTGATTCTATCTAAATCCACAGACCCAAAATTAATGTTTGCGAATGATGCAGATGACATGAGAAGTTCAGGAAAAGGTGTAGATCCTAGAGCAATGATTAACGACCTATCTAATGATCCAATAAAGTATGCTGATGAAAGAATAGAGTTGATAAATAATACTTTAAAGCATCTTCCTGAAAATTTTGACTCTAAAGCAACAAGCTGGGAAGAATATAGAAAAGCCTATATGATTCTAACTACAGAAAAGGGTCGCTCTCTAGAAGTTGCTTCTCGTTACATAGGTGGGGTTTATATTAATAGAAGCCTACCACAACAAAAAGATACTTCTTCGCCTTTTGAAGCCGTACCTATAGAAACGCAAAAGAAAGCAATGAAAATGCTATCAAAGCATGCTTTTGCTCCTGATTCCTTTAAACTTTCATTAAATCTTGCCAATAAACTGCAACTTGAAAGAAGAGGATTTGATTTCTATGGAGAGCATGAAGATCCTCAAATTCTCAGAAGAATCTTATCTATACAGACTGCAGTGATTAATCATCTTCTTGATGGTTGGATGTTATATAGACTCTCAGATAGTGAATATTATGGAAATAAATATTCTACTTCAATCATGCTGTCAGATTTAACAGATGCAATATTTAAAGAAGATGCTTCAATGCCAGTAAATTCTATGAGAAGGAATCTACAAACCTTTTATGTAAGAAGGCTTCTCAATATTCTAACTCAAGACTACTATGATGAAATATCTACAGCCTCTGCTTATTCGACTTTAAGAAATATACAAAAGATCATAAGAAACTCCTCTAGAGATCAACAAACTTCCGAGCAAAGAGAATTGCTCAAATGGATCATAGAATCTGGATTAGATAGAGCTCAATAAACTAAATATAAAACTGCCCTACCCATTTTCTGAACTTATTAATAGGTCCATCGCCATCGCACAACATAGGGCTAGGCCAATATGATTTATTTTCCCATATAGGAATATCATCGTTTATTCCGTTAGCTATCCCATCAATAATAGCCATGCCTAATGTATCTTCAATATCTTTGCTTACTTTCATTTCCCATCTTAAGATAGAATTTTCAGTATCTACAGGGCAAGAAGCATTAACCATAATAAATTCTCCTCCTGAAGGTGGTAAATTTGTCATTCTCAGAAGAACTTGACCTAGGCCCCATGATTCTCTCGTAAAGGTAGTCGTAAATTGCTTCTTGTATGATCCTTTATATTTTTCAGAAACACTTTCGCTATTTTCTGGATCCATTAATGTTTCTGCTATAGTTTTCTTATAAATGCCATCTATAAATGCCTCTGTTTCAGGTAAAGAAGGAGATTGATGTACTGTAGGAAAATGGGCTTGATCAACATCATTTTCAGCAATTTCTTGAAGGCAAGTACTAATATTATATTCAAAGAAATGGGATTTACCCCACTTATTCGAATCACCATTGAATTCGTCTATTAGAGGTAATTCAAAATAGGGCTCCTTCCCTTCCGGATGATACCAAGCCATAATTATTCCATTCTGCTCTACAAGATTATAAGTATCTAGAACTTGGCTTAGTGCCTTTTTCGGGATTGAATCTGCATAAGGAACATCCGTGCATTTACCTTCTCCGCTCCAAGCCCAACCATGGAAAGGACATGAAATACTCTCTCCTATTACTTTTCCACCATGCCCCAAATGAGCCCCTAAATGTGGACAGAACGGTGCAACTGCATTAGCCTCACCTGACTCAGCTCTAAACAAGACAGCATCTTGACCACAAAACCTAACTATTTTTACTTGGCCTATCTTTAATTCATGACTCCATGAAAGACAAAACCAACCATGAGGGATATCTAAAGGAATTCTTGTATTCATATGCTCTCCTTAAAATAAATCAGGAAGATTAGGATTAGTTCTACTTAATAAACTTTCTACAAAATCTTTATAAGACTTATCACTATCTTGGTTATCTGGAAGTAGCCAATATTGATTCTTCTTGATACCCTCCAAGCAAAAATTTGCAACTTCATCTGGATGTGTGGTTTGAAGTTCTTTTCCCATTGAACTCACCATTTCTTTCATAGCCTCCAAAGATTCAATCTTGAAAGCTGGTTCTTTTTCTTGGGCTAAATCTTTTGGTCTATTTCTTTCAGATCCATATAAACCAGTCTCTACAACATGAGGTCCAGGGAATAATATAGAAGCCCCAACAGATGATTCTAATGATAAAAGTTGAAAATATAGAGCCTCAGAAATAGTAGCTACTGAAGATTTTGTTGTAGCATATATTGGAGTTGAAGGATAGGTAACTAATGCTCCATTTCCAGAACAAGTATTTATCACTCTAGATTCTTCACCATGAGAAAGCATTAAGGGTACAAATGCTTTTATCCCATGTATTACACCCCATACATTCACCTTAAAAGCCCATTCCCAGTCATTAATAGAAAGGTCCCAGATAGGGAAAGAAGCTTCTTGGGGAGCAATGCCGGCATTATTAAAAAGCAAATGTACATTACCAAATTTATTATTGATTGCATCAGAGAGAGCTTTCATAGAATCAAGATCAGCAACGTTAGCTAAAAGACTATGTACTCTTAAACCCTCCTCACTCAATAATTTAACTGCATCATTTAAAGCCTCTTTTTCAATATCAGTAAGTATAACTTCAGCTCCTTCTTTAGCTAAAGCACGACCTAAGGATAATCCAACTCCACTAGCCCCTCCTGTTATTACTGCTACCTTATTTTTGAAATCCTTCATAAAAAACCTATATATTATTTTTTAGGACCACCGTTATCCCCCAACCATCTAGTACCTCCAATAGTATCAGCAAAAGGCCAAAATTCTTTACCGTCTAACTCTCCTTCTAAAGTGATTTCTCTTCCAAGAAAAATAGGTGTCCATAAATGGGTTGATACTCGCTCTTTTATAGGCAGTTTACTAGCTACTGGATCCCACGGACTATCTCTTAAGATGAATTCACCTTTTAATTCCTGCATAAAAGCTGTCCCATAGGTACTTTTAACTCTCACAACATGGGGAGGAAAGTCGTATTTTGCTTCTGCCATGTCTACTGACCTTAAGGATTTAATCCACCACTCATTGTGTTCATATTCTTCAGGATTAGGCAATTCCCCTACTACGTCCCCTATAAATTCAATAAAAGTACATCCCTGATGCACTACTTTAGCTTCAACATGATCAAAAAATCTAAAATAACTAGTATCTGCAAGATATTTAGGCTGACCCCAGTGCTCATGACTGCCATATACAGCCTGCTCCTGATTTATGCCTATACCTAAAGTATAGTCACCTTCAATACCCTTATAACTTGCAGCAGCATTAACTACTACACCATATTCAGGTTCATTATTAACAGGAAAGTTATATATAGTTATAGTTACATTAGGTTCTTTACCAACTTCTATACCTGGAGGTAATAATGCTGCAATATCATCTCTTCCTGTTTTATAGATAATTCGTAACATGGGCCAATTATAGATTTCACCAGGGTTAGATTGTGGTCCATTAGAAATTACTGATGCCATATTTTCTCCTCATAAAAAATTTAAATATTAGTTTTTAAAATTAACTTATTAAGTCTTCTAGCGTTATGATGGGAATAATCATATGACATCTCTCCATCTAATTCCAGATTAGGAAATCTACTAAAAAGTTCTTTAAACATTACTTCCACTTGAGCTCTAACTAAAGTAACTCCAATACAATAATGGGGACCTTGACCAAAACTGATACTATTCTCTTGATTTCTATGAATATTGAACTTATCAGAATTTTCAAAAGCATCAGGATCACGACCTGCTGTGGTTGAAACAAGCTGAAGCATTTGACCTTTTTTAATTAGATTACCTTCCATTTCAATATCTTCAGTTGCATACCTGGCAAGACCTGTCTTGCCAGAACTAGAATGTCTTAAAACTTCTGAAATTGCATTTTGTATTAGGGCATCATTATTTAAAACCATTTTTAATTGATCTGGATGCTCTAGCAAAGCTTTTACAAAATAACTATGTAAATCTACTGCAGTATCTGATCCAGCTGCTAAGACTGACCCCATAAGAGCACACATCTCCCAATTATTTAATTTCTCGCCATCTTCTTCTGCAATAATTAAAGCAGATAAAAAATCTTCACCAGGATTTAATCTTCTTTCTTCAATGAGATCATTTAACATATCTAACCCCTCTTCAATACCAGATGTAGCTTTAAGGCGCTCTTCATCTGTTAACATAGGATTAATTCCACGAACTATTCCATAGGCTAAATTATTAAATATATTAAAATAATTAGATGGCACTCCAACTAAACTTGCGATTGCTTGAGTAGGTATTTTTTCACCTATTTCTGAAGCAAAATTAAATTTATTAACTTTACCAATCTCATCAAACCTCTCTGAAACTAGTATAGAAAACTTTTCTTTCATGAACTCCATTACTCTTGGAGAAAAAGCTGGCAATGCTAATTTACGTAATCGTAAATGATCCTTTCGATTTAAAAAAAATAGATTATTATCCATAAGAATCTCAAAAGATGATTTTTCTTTTTTTAAATCCTTAGGGGGCGCTAATTCCCATAAATTAAAGTCAGTTGAAAGCCTTCTATCAAGAAGACAATTTGCAATTCTTCTATTTCCACTAATAAGCCAACATTGCCATTTATTAAACCAAGCAATAGGGTACTCATTTATCAATCTATCTAATACTGGTTGAGGGTTATGAATAAATTCTTTTGAATTAGGATCAAAAAATTCATCTACAGACTTAAATGAACTAGACATCTTTATATTTTATTATTATCTTTGTTATTGAATCCTACCATCAAAAAAACAACTGAAGCTCCTATTAATAGAGCCTTCCCAGGCTCCAATGGAAACGAAACTAATACTACTGCCATAAATAGAGAGGCTCCCCTTTCAGAAGCATTCCTTACCAAAGACATAGCCACTTGAGCACATCCTATAGCAGTTAAAGTCATAAATTGTGCAAATATTATACCTTGAAAGGCAACAAGAACAGTCATTAATGGTATTACAAAATAAAACCAGGGAAAACCAAAACTAACATAAGATCCTATGCCATCGTAGATTGATTTCATTTCCTTAATCCCTTTGCGCCATCTATGAACTATAACAATATGAGGTCCTGTTGCTAAAATACCTTGGTAACTAAAAAAAGGAACAAATAAACCTGAAAGAAAATTTCTAACGGATATGGATAAATGAGATCTGTCTGTATTAAATTCTTGAACATCATCTAATCTTTGTTCTATAGCATCTTTTGTAATCTCATTACCAGTTATCAAATCACCAAAAAAAATAACATAGGCGATTAATGCAAGAGGTGCCGCATCAAGGAAATGGCTCATTGCTGGCCAACCTATATAAAAGGGAGATACCTTAACAAATAGAGAAGATAAATTAATATCTGCCCACCTCCATTCAGGGAAAAAATTTAACTCTCCCGATAAATAACCTATTAATCCAGCTAAAAGTATTCCAGGAATAAGCCCTAATGAAGCTAAACTATTTAAAAATGGAATCTTCAATGAGAGTTTTTGAAATATCAAAGAATTAGCTAAAAATATAGTAATTAATATTGAAGATATAATTGCTAACGGTTGATCTGATAATAACTCAGGTCTATCTATGAATATAGACTTTAAGGCTGCAATAGCAGCTCCTAGAATAATTCCTGCCTTTAAAGCATTGGGTATTAAAGTCACTAATTTTTCTCCTGTTCCTGTTATACCAAGCAAAAAACATATCAATGCAAAATCTAAACTTAATGCAATCATCATAGATAAATTTTCTCCAGGTGAACCTAAGCCTAAAGGGGTAAAGAAAGCAATTACTAGTGGAAAAACTGGCGTCATCAGTCCTACCATAAGATTTTCTCCGAAAATAATTGGAGATGTGGCTGTTAGAACACTGCTAAAGAATAAAAAAACTAAAGCCTCATCTTGAGTTAAACCAAACCAATTAATCAAAAAAGGAAGGAACAGTAGCGCTGCAGCCGAACCAGCAATAACTCCTTGAAGATATTCAGAGAAAGAGAATCTAAAATGAATAAAAGGAATTCTTAGAGTAAACGGGCCCCATTTAATGCCCTTGTTAGTATTCAATTGACTATATCTTGTTTAAAAATTCTAAAATGACTCTATTAACTTCATCCGGTGACTCCTGTTGTGTCCAATGACCTATATCTTGTATTTCCTTGGTTATTAATAAGTTCTCATAATTTACTTCAATTCTTTCTAGTAAAGATTTATTAGAAGGAACAAAGAAATTTACAGGATCAAGACTACCAGTTACGAAAAAAGCTGGTTGATCTAATTTTTCGGGCAAGTTTTCTAATTCTTGCCAATCTATATTTTGTGCCCGATATCTATTCAATGGTCCTCTCATTCCTCCAATCTCAAACTGGCTGACAAAATAATCTATATCTTCAGAAGACAGCCATGAAGGTAAATCAGAAAATTCTTGCATGCCTTCTAAAAAAGTAGATTCAGGAGTTTTTGGTGGGTTGAGGCCGCTTTCTCCCCTTTTAATTGCAGCAGCCATACCTCTGCCATCACTATTTGTATATGTTAAGGTGAGAGCTTTCTTTAAGTCATCCTCAAATTCTTTTTCAGCCACTCCTTCTTTTTGAAAATATAACTGATAGAAAAATTTACCCTTATAAATTTCTTTCCATATGTCTAACAAAGGCAAGGGTCCTCGACCTCCCATATAAGGAACAGATAAAGACCCAGTAGCTTTTATTCTTTCTGGGTATAAAGCTGCTGTATTTAATGCAATTGGTCCACCCCAATCGTGACCTATTGTAATAGCTTCTTCATAGCCTAGAGCGTCAAGAATACCTATTACATCTGCTGTCAATTCTCTCATAGTATAAGATTCTATTGGATGGGGCTTATCAGATTCACCATAACCACGGACATCATAAGTTACAGCTTTATATCCTGCTTCAGCAATAGATGGCAATTGGTGCCTATAGCTATACCAACTTTCAGGCCATCCATGACAGAAGATTATTAAAGGGCCTTCACCGGCAATAGCAAGGCGAAGATTTATGCCATTTGAATTAATATGCTGAAAACTTATCTCATTCATGCTTTAAAGTATTTATATAGAAAATTCCAAATAACATAACATTTATAAAGCTCATGAATAAATTATTACCTGACTTTACAATCCTATTATGAAATACAATAAATTCAACTAAGTGAATCAACAACAGTCCAATGAAGATATAATTTAGAACAAACCAAAAAAGAAAAAAATAATTTGATATACAGACTAACCAGAATAAATATGTAAATAATTTTACTAATTTATTCATTAAAAAGGTTGGCAATTAAATACAGGAATATTTCTATCAGTAGATTCTTGATACTTCTTGTAATTAGGGAATACTTTACAAACCAAGGGCCAAAGATCCATTTTTTCTTCGTCACTCACCTGAATGGCAATAGATTTAAATCTTTTTCCTTTAATTATTATTTCTACCTCTGGGTTAGTCTTTAAATTCCAATACCATTTTGGATGTTCGTCTGCACCACCCTTAGAAGCAACTATAATAATACCCTCTTTATAAGGAACATGCATAATAGGCACAGATCTCAATTTCTTTGTTTTAGCTCCCAACATATTCACAACACAAATTGGGTAACCTATTAATGTGGACATAAATAAACCATTAGTATTTCTAAAAACAAAGGCTTGAAGCTTAAACAAATACCTAGCAAATGCAGGTTTGCTCAATAAGAATCTTGTGAAACGAGGCATAGTTTTTGTTTGTAATTTCTTTTCACTAAAGTTGTTTATATCCCAATATCATTATCAATTTAATTAAATATACACTAAATAAGTTAAAATAAAGTATTAAATAATTAAATACGTCTAAGGAGATAAAGTGAGCTCATCTAATGATTTATATTTAGAACAAATACCCCTGGGTCCCATGGAAAACTTCGTCTATTTAGTTGGCTCTAAGAGTTCCAGAGAAGTTACAATTATAGATCCAGCTTGGGATATTAATTTTTTACTTAACCACCTTAAAGAAAAAGATTTGATATTGAACTCTGTGTTAGTAACTCACTATCACCAAGACCATGTAGGCGGAAACTTTGGAGATCATGAAATCGAAGGAATAGCTAAAATATTAGAGATAAATCCTGTCAAAATTTATGTTAACAAACATGAAGCAGAAGGGTTAATGAAAGTAACAAGTGTCTCAAAATCAGATCTGCATGAAGTAGATTCAGGAGACCACCTTCACTTAGGTGAAATAGATATAGAATTTCTACATACCCCAGGCCATACTCCAGGCTCTCAATGCTTTAAAATAAATAATAACCTTGTATCAGGAGATACTCTTTTTATTCAGGGGTGTGGGAGAGTTGATTTACCAGGATCAAACTCAGAAGACATGTATCATAGTCTAAAAAAACTTGCCTCATTATCAGATGAAACAATACTATTTCCGGGTCATAACTATAGTCATGAGAAAGAAGCTACAATGGGAGATGTAAAAAAGATGAATGTACATTTAAGAGTTCCAGATCTAAAATCTTGGAAACAATTTATGGGATAAATATTTAAAAAGAATTATCCCTTCATAACGCTTCATCTTCCTTTAATCTCTTAAACAAAGCATTTGTAATCTTATAAAAACCCTCTGGAGTATAGTGGCCAAATTCTCTGAAAGGAAAGAGAGATAAAGGGTCAGGTTCATCATTAAACACAGACTCATGAAGATCAATAAATGGTATTTTAATTAAATTATTAGAACTTAATAAAATCTCTTTAGAGGAGTCTTGAACATTATAAAAATATTTACTATGAGGGGGCAGGTAAACAATATATAGCTTGCCGCCCCAACTAGAAACCAAATGATTCGCCTTAGTGACTATTAACTCAAAATTGCTTATATCTTCCATATATGAAGATTTTGATCTAGGTAAAAAATATTTCTCTCTTAAATTCCTTAATTTAATTAGACTTAAAATATTGAAAGAAGGATTTAATACTTCTTCAGCAGTCTTTAATTCTTCTTTTAATAAAAACATATTTTTTAAAGTTTTATCCACCAATTCTTGCTTATAAATTAGATCCTGACTAAATTTGTTATCTAAATATTTTCTTAAGAAAGGAGATGTCATCTCAAGTGCCAAATTATCGCCTCCAGTTTGTGTCCTATCTAAGTCATTTATATAGTAAAACCATAAAACCACTTTAGGTTTTAAAGGTTCGGCAAATTCTTTAATGATAGCTAATTCAGATAAAGGGCTATTTCCATCTTTACCTAGGTTTAATGCTTTTAAGCCAAAACCTCTGAATACACCCGCTATTGTTTGTGATGTTTCAAGGCTTCCTCCTTCTATAAAAGAATCGCCTACAAGAGCTATATCTACTGCATTCTCAACATATAAGCCTTTTGGGTTATTGAAACCATGTTCATCCATATGAACTATGGGAAAATAGCCTGATTCATTGGAAATAACAGTTAATGAATTAGATATAGTTCCTAAAGGAAAAATTCTACCTTGTGTGCTATCCAGTCCATCAGAAGAGAGTAAAGAATAAGGAGTTACATTTGGAAATGCATAAACTCCTCTTTTCTTCATACCTTCTATAATTTCAAAAGGATTTCTTGTATCAAAATCTATTCCGATAGAGGAAGCTTTTGAGACTCTAGGATTTTCTACTGGTTTATATTTTTCTGTTGCTAAATAAAGTTCAAAAATAAATATCCAAGGAAGAGTTAAAACCAGAAGAGAAGCTATCTTATTTTTAACCCCTGTCTCTAGTTTTAAAGCTAAGATAAATAAGAAACCAAATAGTGAGCTAACAGATATGATAATTAAATAATGTTCAATAACATCTGCTTTTTCTACTAAATAAGTGACACTTCCTGAGCCTTGTATTTTAAAAAAAGAGAAAGTTATCAATAATAAAGAAAATAAGAAACCTAAGTAAAATACTATATTTGAAAGCGTGAATGGTCTTCGTTGTTTTACAGTTTGATTGTTCATAAAATTGGTAATTCTAGAATTGAAAATAAATAAAAGCATTATCAGTGCCATGGGAAAAAGCGTAGAAAAAGATCCCTGCCAACATACAAGATAAAGTAAATAGCTCTAGAAATGCAGATTTAAAAATAGGTCTCTCAAGCCTTGTATTACCATTCCAAAGCAAATCGATAGCAGCCAAAATAATTAATAAATATGACACGTTTGTATAAGCCTGAGGAATATTTATATTTTGATACATTAAAGAGATATAATTTAGTGCCATATCTATACTGTCACTTCTAAAAAATATCCAAAAATTTATGACTATTAGGATAGTTACCACCCAAGAAAGAAACTTACCTATAGAAGTTGAGGAGTCCATGAAAGAGAATAGATTCTTTTTATTAAAAAATCTTTGGAGGACTAAGGTAATTCCGTGAAATAAACCCCAACATATAAAAGTCCAATTAGCTCCATGCCAAAGACCGCTAGTTGTAAAAGTTATCAGCGTATTCAGGAATGTCTTTCTTTCTCCAACTCTTGAACCTCCTAATGGTATGTAAACATAATCTCTGAAAAAACTACTTAGTGAGATATGCCATCTTCTCCAAAATTCTTGAATAGAAAAAGATAAATAAGGAGTATCAAAATTATTCATTAGATTAAAACCTAGGCATTTTGCAACACCTATTGCAATTGTAGAATAGCCACAAAAATCTCCATAAATTTGTGCTGAAAAATAGATGGCTCCGAGTGCTAAAGTACCACCATCTAATAACTTATAATCATTAAAAATTGAATCGACAGATGGCGCTAAACCATCAGCTATTACTAATTTTAAAAAAAGACCGAATATAATCAACTTTATACCTTGCCATAAATTTAAGGAATTAATAGTGGTTATCATTGCAAATTGAGGTAGTAAATTACTGGCTCTCTCAATTGGTCCTGCTACTAATTGTGGAAAAAAAGCAACAAATGTTGAGTAGTTAAGAAAGCTCTTTTCAGTAGGTATTTTCTCTTTATATACATCTATTACATAAGTTAGTGATTGAAATATATAGAATGAAATACCTACAGGAAGAATAATCTTCAAAGTGGTATAAGATCCTTCATACCCTAAAGATTGAAAAAGAAGAGTTAGCTCAGAAAAGAAAAAATTGTAATATTTAAAAAAACCTAGTATCAGTAAATTTAAACTAATGCTAGTCCATAAATAGAATTTCTTTAAATCAGTAGATGATATAAGTGAAGCAAAGAGAAAAGTCTGGAGAGTGCATATAAATATCAAGGTTAAAAACTTCCAGTCCCAATATCCATAAAAAATATAACTGGCCATCAGAAGAATGGAGTTCTGCAAAGCAATCTTTTTAATGTAGAAAGAATTAAAAATAATACACAAAAAAACAACAACAAAAAAAATCCAAAAGACCGACTGAGTAAAAAGCATTTTTATAAATTTTTAGTTTTTGTTAGATGAAAAAATAACTATAAAGATATTTTAAAGAACAGCATATGTTTTTTTAAGGGTTTTATAATTAATATACAAGCGTTTTGAATATTAATTAATTAATTTTTTTGAATAATGTTTTTTTTGTTGAGAGATTTTAATTAAACTAACTAATCATATTAATATTTCTAAGACTAAATATTAATAATAAAAGAAGTAGAATTCATATATTAAGGAGAATACCTTTGGTAAATACAACAAAAATGGCCGGTCCATGGATAACAGATCTTGAAAGAGAAACTGTTGCGAAAATGATGCTAAATGGCTGGGATAATTATAATTATGTTGAAAAATTTGAATCTTCTTTTGCGCAATGGCATGGAAGAAAATATTGCTTAATGACTCCCTGTTGCACTCATGCAATACATCTATTACTTTTAGCATTGGGCATTAAAGAAGGAGATGAAGTAATTGTACCTGATTGCACCTGGACTGGATCAGTTGCCCCTGTTACTTATGTAAATGCCATTCCTGTTTTTGCAGACATAGATCCAAACACTTGGTGCCTAGATCCTTCGTCAATTAGAAGTAGAATTACTAATAAAACAAAAGCCATCATTGTTGTAGATTTATATGGCAATATGGGTGACATGGAAGAATTAGAAAGTATTTCTTCTGAGTTTAAGATTCCTCTCATCGAAGATGCTGCAGAAGCTCTTGGCTCAAAATACAAAGGTATGAGAGCAGGAAAATTTGGCATAGGCGGTGTTCACAGCTTCCACCGAACTAAAACTATGACAACAGGTGAAGGAGGAGCCCTATTGATAGATGATGATGATATTTATGAGAGAGCAAAATTCTTAAGAGATCATGGTAGATCTAAAGACATACCCTATTATATTTTAGAAGCCACGCCAAAATATATGCCTTCAAACCTTCAGGCTAGTCTGGCATGGGCACAATTTCAAAGAATAGATGAACTTATTGAAAAAAAGAGATATTTTCTTCATCAGTATAAAAATAAACTAAAGGAAGTAGATGATATACAGATGAACTTAGAAAATTTAGATGTCTTCAATGGCGTATGGGCAACATCCTTGGTATTTGGTGAGTCTCATAAAATTCTTAAAGAAAGAGCTATAAAAGAACTAACCACTTTAGGAGTACCATCCAGATCATTCTTTTATCCGCTTTCTTCCATGCCGGCCTATGAAAAATATAAAACTGGCTCTGCCCAACTAAATCCTAATTGCTATGATATTTCTGCAAGAGCTATCACCCTCCCTAGTAACTACTCTCTAACTGATGAAGACATAGAGGAAATTTGTAGTGGAATTAAAAAAATACTTAATCAGTAAATACTGAATGAAAAAAATTCTTATCATCGGAAAAAATGGGCAAGTTGCTAAGGAGTTAGTAAATCTAGCTAAAGCTTATAAAATAAAAACATTTGCATTTGGAAGAAATGAATTTGATATAAATTCTATCAAATCTATTAATAATATTGCTCTAAAAATAAATCCTGATTTAATTATTAATGCTTCAGCATACACACAAGTAGATGAAGCTGAATTAGAAAAAGAAGAAGCTCATAAATTGAATTCTTTAAGTGTAAAAAATTTAGCTAAAACTAGTAAAGCATTAAGAATTCCCTTTTTTCATATATCAACTGACTATGTATATGACGGAAAAATAGGCTCTCCATTCAAGGAAATTGATAAAACTTCACCAATGAATTCTTATGGTGCCAGTAAATTATCTGGCGAAGAGCAAGTAAGAATAAATCAACCAAATCATATTATTCTTAGAACAAGTTGGGTATTTAGTTCTTATGGAAATAATTTTGTGAAAACAATGATTAAACTAGGACAGGATAAAAAAGAATTGAGTGTGGTAAGCGACCAATTAGGAGGCCCAACTTCAGCAAAAGGAATAGCTGATTGTTTATTAAAAATAGCATTATCTTTTTTTAGTGATCCAAATATCTCTTGGGGTACTTATAATTACTGCGGATCTCCTTTTATATCTTGGAATGGTTTTGCAAAGCAAATTTTTGAGGATGCATATAAACTAAATACCATTAATAAAATACCCAATGTAAAGGCTATTCTTTCAAAAGACTACCCCTCAAAAACAATAAGACCTCTTAATTCAACTCTGGATTGTAATAAATTATTTGTAGAATTTAAGATAAAACAAGATGACTGGCAAGCTCAACTCAAAGATTGTCTAAAGGAAGTCTCTAAAAAACCGCTTTCATAAAAGAAGTTAATAGTTGGAGCGGGTAGCCGGAATCGAACCGGCCTCATCAGCTTGGAAGGCTGAGGTAATACCAATATACGATACCCGCAAAATTAAAGATCATTATTATACACAACGTGTAAAAGTAGAACTAAAGAATTAGTTTTGATCTGTTATTTGGAAACTCTTGTTTAAGAATTGATTCAAGTAAAGTAAAACTTTCTTGCATGCTTTGTAGGATAATATCTGCAAAATTTGGAGGGTCAACTTCTGTAGACCATATAAATTCGCACCCTGTACCACTAGGAATAAGATGTATACAAGCTAAATGATAATTTAATTTAACAGGGCTCTCAATTGCAGTATAAGAAATCTTATACGCTTGATTATCATGTTCTAAGATCTTTTCAATAATATAACCCATAGATTTCATAGTAAAAGTTCTTAAATCACCATCAAGTTTTATAGACTCAATACCAGGAACCCAATCAAACCTATCAATTTGACCAACCACGGACCAAACGTCTTCGGCAGAGTAAGTTAATAATTTTTTAATTTGTACTTTTTTTATGCTCATTAAGACAGATCAATAGCATATTTTTTTAAATTTGCTAATTCAATATATTCTAGAGCACCTTTATGGGTTGATCTTAATACAACCATCGGAGCAGAATTAGCCTCATACGCTTCTTGCCATCTTGGTGCACAGAGACACCACCTATCTCCAACAACTAATCCCGGAAAATTAGCACTTGGTACTGGGGTTATCAAATCATTTCCCTTTTCAAAGCTAAATCTTAGGAACTTTTCCGTAATGATAGTGCAAACGGTGTGGCTCCCTTTATCTAATTCTGAAGTTTCACAACATCCTGTTCTAAAGAAACCAGTCAAAGGTAAAAAACTGCATTCTTCTATATTCTCATCAAAAATATTTGTTTGTTCAATCATTTGTTGTTTGTTTTAATTAAATTCTTTTTTTTTCCAGCTAAGTAAAAAAATATTAAATTACTGAGTGTCAATATATTCATAGCTATAAGTGTATACGAATAAGGTTCTGAATAATTTGCTGACCTCAGTAAATCAACTGAGATTCCTGTAATAGTAGCTCCCAATCCTAAGCCTATTAAATTAATTGAAAGAATATAAAATGCAACAACTGTAGCTCTTATTGAGGCAGGCGCAATTTCTTGAACTGTTGCAAACACAGGACCCCAGAAACAACCTACTTGAAATGCACCAATAAACATTCCCAGAGGTAGCCAAATACTATCTGGATCAGCAATGCGCATTGCTAAAATAAATGGAGCACTAAATAACCCTACCCAGAATAAAAACATAGCTCTTGGTTGCTTAAATCTTGAAATAAATAGGTCACTAATAATACCACCACAAATATTTCCTCCTATGCCTCCTACTAAAGTAATCCACCCTAATATTTTAGCTATATTAGCTCTTTCGAATCCTCTCTCCTGAACTAACCAAAGTTGATCAAAACTAACAGCTCCAAGAGAGATATGCACAATTACACCAGCTATAATTACATAAATTAAAGCTGGCGATCCCTTCAAGGTTGTAAAAAGTAGCTTAAACCTTTCAAGGAAAGAAATTGATTCATCAGAAACGTTCAGCTCCATGCCTCTTCTAGGTGTTTCTTTAACAAACAACATTGCAAAAGCAAAAAGGATTCCTACAGCACCTAAGATAAAGAAGCATTTTCTCCAGCCAAGAGTTGGTCCTAAATAACCAGCTACTAGCAATGCTAATGAGGCGCCAATAGGTATGCCTAAATAATATATGCTAATTGCAAAACCCATTCTTGAAGGTGGAATTCTATCAGCTAAAAGGGAAACAGAAGTAGGTGTAAGAATAGATTCACCTACTCCTATGAACATTCTAGGTATAGCTAAACTCATAAAACCTTTTGCAGCTCCAGAAGCTATAGTCAATAAACTCCATAAAGCAACGCCAAAAGCTATCAATCTAGGTCTATGGACTGTATCTGCTAAAAGGCCCATAAACAAACCCATAATTGAATAAAAAAATAAAAAAGCAAAGCCAACTAATAACCCATATTGTGTATCCGTTAAGGATAAATCTGGAACTATAAAATTTGCAAAACTTTGCAAAAGAGTTCTATCAACAAAATTTAAAATATTTAATAAAGTGAGAATGCCTAAAAATCCATAATTTTGAGATGTAATTCTTTCCATGATTAATTAATATAAGATTGATTTTCTTCTAACTATATAGCTATATATTCCAACACACATTGATATAAAAAGGACTATAAATTGTAACCACACAAAATTATGTTTTAGCATTGTAGTATAACTAGATAATACAACTGATGAATGCGATATTTCAGGATATAGAAATAAAAGTTTCATTATTTGGATATTTTCTAATATATCTATTACCCCAGTTAAAAGAGGAGCCAGAATAAAGTACTCAAATTTTTGATAGGACTTTATTAGTAAAAGAATAATGCAACCGAAAAAAGATACATAAAAAAAAGGGAATAAACTGTCTAATATAAAGCTAGATAAAAAATAAATATAACGCCCTAATATTCCATAACCATGAATTAAAAGAACTATTTCCTCATAGCTATAGCTATACCTCAAATCTATTAGATTAGACCCAATGTAAGGTAAATTATTGAGTGATAATGCTAAAAGTGACATTATTATAAAATATAATAATAATACCTTTACTCTAGATATTGAGTATAAGTAGCTCTTGTATTTGAGATATAGAACTTTAATACTAATTGTCTAGTAAAGAAAGATCATTTCCAGGGGGAGGTACTTCTTTAACTTCATAGAAGTAAGCAGTAATCTTGGGTGGATCTTCACTTACCATTTCTTGAAAATTAAAGATATGAGGTGTTTTAAAATGGAGTGCTAAATCTTCAATTGTTTTCCATTTCTCAGTAGCCCTCAAAATCGACGGATTATTTAATTCTATACTCCAAGTATAATCAATACAGCCAGACTCCGCTCTGCTGGCTTGCTCTATAGTCGCAATACCATCCTTCCATTTCTTAATATTTTCTTCTGTTGTCTCTATTATGGCATTTACTACTATCATATTAATCCTTCAAAAATTATTTAAAAATGGCGGGGCTGGCAGGATTCGAACCTGCTACCTTCTAGTTCGTAGCCAGACACTCTATCCAAATGAGCTACAGCCCCATAAAGGTATTAGGTTATATAGAATTTAGTCTTAAAAATAAAGAGTGTTTCTAAAAAGCTACTTAGAAGATTCTATAGATGCAATTTTATCATAAATCTCTTCTCTATGAATCTTAACCGAGGCAGGCGCTGAAATTCCTATACGCACCTGACCACCTCTGATATCTAAAACTGTTACCTTTATATCATCTCCTATAAGTAACGCTTCATCTATTTTTCTACTAAGAACTAGCATACTTCCTCCCCTGTGAGTAATAAATTCTTTATTACTTTGTAATGAGCTTAAGATATCACTAATTTACATTTTTAGGAAGCGTTAGGAATATACTATGTACTTAACATGAAAAAAAACATTATTACTAAAGTCTCTAAACAAAATTTAGAAGATAGAATAAATCTATTAAACCTAACTCTCACGGAACTTGAAGAGTATTTAATGACAATAGGTGAAGCAAAATTTAGAGCTAAACAAATATTTAAATGGATACATCAAAGAGGTATAGATGATTTTAAGTACATGACGGATTTATCCAAAGACTTAAGAAATGCTTTAGAATCAAGATGTACAGTAAAAGCGCCCAAAATTATATTTGAAGAATTCTCTAAAGATGGGACAAGAAAGTGGGTTGTAAATGTTGGCCTAAAAGACAGTATAGAACTAGTTCTCATTCCAGAAGGCAACAGATTAACTCTTTGCATATCTTCACAAGTTGGATGCGCTGTTGACTGTAGTTTTTGTGCAACAGGCAAAGAAGGCTTTTCTAAAAATTTAAACTTATCTGAAATAATAGGTCAAGTTTGGATTGCAGCAAATTCTTACGGCGTACCAAGAAACAATACAGATAGAAATATCACTA
>Ga0315339_1000483_pt1 | contig 49657 bp, 38 predicted proteins | sample ASW17metaG_FD_204514 | JGI IMG/M metagenome (GOLD analysis project Ga0315339, IMG submission 204514) | Ammonia-oxidizing marine archaeal communities from Pacific Ocean, United States - ASW #17 | ecosystem: Environmental > Aquatic > Marine > Oceanic | place: USA: California | collected 2016-12-05 | reverse complement strand
CTGAAAAACGCTCACAGGCTGCCGCGGCAGCCCCATGCGGCCCATCCTTGTCGTCCCACAACCACACCTGGCTCACCCCCGGTACCGAGCTCGCCCAGTTGTTCTCCTCGAGCAGCGGCAGGATGGCGCCAGGCTCGCCTTCTGCGGGCACGAACAGCAGGAACAGTCGCTCGTGCGAGACAAACGAGTGACCGGTGAAGTAGGTCATGCTCGGCCCTGGGTTGAGCACCACCAGATCGGCGCCCATGTCGCCCGTTGCCTTCTGTAGTGCGGCAATGCGGTCGCCCAAGGGTCTCCTTGATGGGTTCGCCAGGATTCGGTGGCTGGCTTGCTGGCGGTGCGATCTTATCGCACCGCGTATCAGCTAGGATGGCCTCCCCGGAACCACAGAGTTCAGGAGTGCTCGATGCCCAATGGCGCCGCCCTAGCCGCACTGCTCGTCGCTCTGTCTGTCACCAGCCTGCCGGGCTGCGCTTCGCGGGACGCCGAAAACAGCGGCGCCGCAGACGCTCCCCTCACGGCGTCATCCACGATGCCGAACGAGACCCGCAAGAAGGTCCTGTTGATCGGCCTCGACGGAATCCATGTCGACATCCTCGAGCAGGCTGACACGCCCAACCTCAATGCACTGATCGCCGGAGGCGCCTTCTCGGCGGACGCCCGCACCAGGCCGATTACCGTCAGCGGCCCCGGCTGGTCGAGCATGCTGACCGGCGTGTAGATGGAGAAACACGGGGTCGAGAGCAACGACTTCACCGGCTCACTATGCCCGGTATCCCGACTTTCTGACTCGGATCGAGCAGGTACGGCCGGAGATCAACACATATGCGGTGGTCAGCTGGCCGGCCATGGGGTCAACGGCCAACGGCGGACCGATGATCAGCCGCATCGTCGACGTGCTGGTCAACATCGATGGCGAAACGATGGGCTATGAGGACGCCGAGGCCGTGTCGATCGCCGCCCACTATCTGCGCACCGGCGATCCCGACGCCACCTTCGTCTACACGGGCTACCCGGACTCCGCCGCCCACGATACGAGCTCGCTCTTGGCCGAGTACCGTGCCGCCATCGAGCGCGTCGATCGTATGGTGGGTGACCTGGTGGCCGCCGTGAAGGCCCGTCCGACCTACGCGCAGGAGGACTGGCTGATTCTCTCGAGTACCGATCATGGGCGCACCGACGAAGGTCGCCACGGCAAAGACTCACTGAAAGAGCGCACCATCTACTATCTGATCAGCGGCCCCTCTGCCGATCCGAACGCCTTGACCCTCAACCCCAGGATCGTCAACATCGCGGTTACCGCGCTGGCGCATCTAGGGATCGAGATCGAGCCAGCGTGGGATCTGGACGGCCGCATCAACGGGCTTCGCCAGACTTCGATCATCCCGTAGATCGGCACGGGCATCCGTTGCGAAGCGGCAACGCTCGCAGGCCGTGGTGGAAGTGTGGCGGCCTACTAGATCGCCACGATCGTCGGGTAGGCAGGATCCCAAATCCACGACGCCACGGCGGCCGGGATTCCCTCGCTCGGGTCATCGGCGACGCCGTCATCGACCGCCGCCTGCGCCACCGCCTCGGCGATCTTGCAGGTGACCTGCCGCAGCTGGCTGACCGGCGGGTACAAGGCCCCGGCGGCGAGGTCGGCGGCGGTCACTTGTGCAGCTAGCGAGGTGGCAGCGGCAGTGAACATAAGATCGGTGATCTTGCGCGCCCCGACAGCAAGCGCCCCCAGACCGACTCCCGGAAAGATGAAGACGTTGTTACCCTGCGACACCTTGGCGAGACGATCCTCGAGCTGAACAGGTGGGAACGGGCTGCCGGTAGCCACCAGCGCCCGACCCTCGGTCCACTCGAAGATGTCCTCGGGAGTCGCCTCGCTCTTCTTCGTAGGATTCGAGAAAGGGAAGATCACCGGCCGCTCCACGTTGGCTGCCATCTTGCGAACAATCGGCTTGGTAAACGCGCCGGGTTGACCTGTCGTGCCAATCAACACGGTCGGCATATAGAGCTCGACAACCTGTTCCAAGCCCGGCGCATCGCCGGCCAACCCGACCTTGGCGGTGACCGACGCCGGCCATGCGAACTCTTGCTTGTGCTCGTCGAGGCTCGGGCGTGAGTCGACCAGCAGACCGCCGCTGTCAAGCATCGCGACCCTGCTGATTAGCTCGTCGCCCTCGAGACCCTCTTCCCTGAATGCATCGCGCAAGAGACCGGCGATCCCAGCGCCGGCGGCGCCGGCGCCGAGGATGGCCACGCGTTGCTCGCGAAGGGGTGTCCCCGTAGCGCGACCCGCGGCCAGGATGCCGGCAAGCGCGATCGCCGCGGTTCCCTGGATATCATCGTTGAACGACGGCAGCACTTCGCGGTACCGGTGCAGCAAGTCGAACGCGTTGGCTTTCTTGAAGTCCTCCCACTGCAGGATGGCGTTCGGGTAGCATTCGCGCACCGCGTGCACGAACTCGTCGACGAGCTCGTCATACAGCTGGCCGCGCAGCCTGGCATGCCGCCAGCCTACGTACTTCGGATCGTCGAGCAACGCCGCGTTGTCGGTGCCCACGTCGAGGCTCACCGGCAGGGTTCTCGTCGGGTGCAGCCCAGCCGCGGCGGTGTAGAGGGCAAGCTTGCCGGTCGGTATGCCCATGCCTCCGGCGCCCAGGTCGCCGAGTCCGAGAATCCGCTCGTTGTCGGTTACCACGATCAACCGAATATCAGCCTTGATCTGACGAAGCACGTCGACGATGCGGCCGCGGTGCTCGGGGGTAATCCACCGCCCGCGACCGCGCCGGAAGATAAGGCTGAAGTTCTTACACGCCGACCCGACAGTCGGCGTGTAGACGATCGGCATCAGCTCCTCGAGCCGATCAACCAGGAGCCTGCAGAACAAGGTCTCGTTCCGATCCTGAAGGTCGGCGAGCTCGACATACTTGCCGAGCGGATGCTCGGTGTGCTTCAGAGATTCGACCTCGCGGGCCAGCTGTTGATCGATGCTGACCAGCCCGGGCGGGAGCAGGCCTTCGAGGCAAAGCTCGGCCCGTTCGCGCGACGTAAACGCCGAGCCCTTGTTGATCAGCGGATCGCGCAGCACATCGCGGCCGCGCTTAACTACCTCCGCAGTGATGGTGTTGTCTGGGTTCCTGACGAAACGTGAGTGCACAAGTCCTCTGCTCACCGCAGCGTCGGCACGCTGTCAGCCGGTAGTGAGAATGTGGTCGCAGGGCCGCGGCGGACACGGCCTGGTGCGGTGCCGAGTCGACGACACTGCGGCGGCGTAGCCGCGCATCGGCGACCGCCATCCTAACCGAAGTCACACGAGCCCGACGGATGCGCAAGATTCTGCTGGCGAGTCCGTCGACCGTACATGGAACCCCGTACTAGCAGTAAGCAACGCCTTACATACGGCGGTCTCTCGGCGATGCCGGCTCTTTCCGCCCCCAGAACGACGCCGAGGAACTCGAAGTCGGGGCAAGGCTCGATTACCTCCTGGAGGTTAAGGCCGGCGAGACCACCATCGATCGATTTGATACGCTTATGCTAGATTTTCACGAATACGAGCTGTCGGCTGAGCCCGCGCAGGGGCGCGTGAGCCTCGCCGATGTGCTTGTCCCAGTCTCGCCCTTGCTCAGGAGTTCCTCCGATGTCGCATCTGCTTCGCCCGGTGTTGCTTTGCTTGTGTGTGGCGATCGTGGCTTCAGTCACCGTGGACGCACGTCCGGCGCGCAAGCTAGCCAAGTTCAAGATCGACATCTCGGTTTCCGAGGTCAAGGCCCTCGTCAAAGAGGACGTCGCGCGGTGGGATGAGTTCAAGGGCACCAACTTCTATGAGGGCGGCACCGAGGTGCCGGCCCAGAACATCATTCTCGACGGCGGCAAGAACGTCACCGAGCGCTACCTGGTATCGATCGACAACCGCGGCACCAAGTCCGACTCGGTGAGCTTGAAGATCGATATACCTGACGAGGTCACGACCGTTGAAGACCGCGCCGCGGCGAATGTCTTCGAAGTGACAATCTACGCGGCGACCCTCAAGGGACGGAAGCTGTTCCGCGGTGACGACGTTACGGTGGACTTCTTCGGCAACGATGACGACGGCAACGATGACGACGGCAACGATGACGACGGCAACGATGACGACGGCAACGATGACGACGGCAACGATGACGACGGCTACGATGACGACGGCAACGATGACGACGGCAACGATGACGACGGCAACAATGACGACGGCAACAATGACGACGGCAACAATGACGACGGCAACAATGACGACGGCAACAATGACGACGGCAACGATGACGACGGCAGGCGCTACGACGGCAAGCGCTACGACGGCAACGGTGTCGTCTTGGACATGGGACCCGGCGATCGTCTCTTCTACTGGATCGAGATTGCCGGATTCAAGGGCTTCAAGAAGGACGACTACGTAGCCGTCGAGATGCGCGCCCGCTCGCTGAAGGGATCCACTCGCGCGATTCCGGTGAGCAGCAATCCCAACGATACGGTAGGAGCTACCGTCGAAGACTACTTCTTCGTCACGTTCGGGTCGGCCGGTGTGATTCTCATCCCCGGCGGCGGCGGTGGTGGTGGCGGCGGAAGCGGTGTCGATGCTATTGACCACAAGATCGTCAAGTGGAACGGCCCGATGAACGTCGGCCCGTGGGCGATTACCTCCACGCTGACCTCCGTCTCGCAGACTAGGTACCAATGGTGCATGGACCACACCAAGAAGTTCTCGTGGCCGGTAGGCTTTGAGCCCGGCGGGGGCGTCAACGTCAACGGCAACATGTGGGCCATCGCCAACATCGGCGGCACCTGGTACGCCGGCATCATCGAGTGGCTGACGCCGGGCATGGTCTGCCAGTCGCTGGGGTCCGGCGGCGCGGTGAACGTCCTCCAGGCGATGTCCACCCACTGGTTCTTCTCGCCGCTGAGGGGCTATGTCCCGAAGCCGGGTGAGACGATCTACGTTTTCGTCAGCGCCGTGGCCTGGCCCGGCCACGTGCCCCCGATCGTCAACGAGCGCACTCAGATCGTGAAGGTGACCGTACAGTAGGCATCAAGCAAGGATGGCCTGCCGCGGTGGAAGTGTGACGGGCCTGGTTACGGCGAGCTCAGCGTAATGCGGGGCTCGCCCTCGGTCGTCGTGCCGCAACGACAAGCTGCCGGGTACCCGGCGGCGACCAACTCTCGGATCACCGCATCGACCGCGGCCTCAGGGACGCTGGCGAGCAGCCCGCCCGAGGTCTGCGGATCGAAGAGCAGCGCGAACATCGGCCGCTCGGCGGCGATCTCGGGGTTGCGCACGGCGCGCCGCGAGCGCAGGTTCTGAGGCTGTAAGGACGAGAGAATCCCCTGCTCGATCAAGGCGAGCGACCCATCGTAGGCTGGCACCGCGTCGAGGTGAATCTCGGCGCCGACACCGGAAGCCCGCAGCATCTCCAGCAGGTGGCCGAGAAGGCCGAACCCGGTGACATCGGTCAATGCCGACGCACCGTGCCGGCGTAGGATCTCGGCGGCGGCCCGATTCGAGGTCGACATCGAGGTCAGCGCCGCCTCGACCCACCGCCCCTTGGCGCGCTGGCGCATGTGCGCCGCGAGCAGCACGCCAGTGCCCACCGGCTTGGTCAACACAAGCGCCTCTCCAGGGCGCGCTCCGCCCTTGGTGGAGAGCGTTTCGGGATCGGCGAATCCGCTCACTGCAAAGCCGAGCGCCAGGGTCGGCCCTTCGCTCGTATGCCCGCCGACAAGAGCCGCGCCAGACTCGTCGAGTGCCACCAGAGCGCCCGACAGCAATTGCACGATGTCCTCCTCCAACTTCGCCTCGTCGGCGTAGGGGACCGATGCAAGCGCCAGGGCCGTCTGCGGCTCGGCTCCCATGGCATGCAGATCGCTCAGGGCATGGACAGCGGCGATGCGCCCGAAGACAAACGGATCGTCGACGAACGCGGTGAAATGATCGACGGTCTGTACCAGGACCTTGCCCTCCGGCAGCCGCACCACCGCCGCATCGTCGGGAGCGTCTAAACCGATGATCACGTCAGGGCGGGCCGTCCTCGACAACCTGCCCAGGGCGCGCTCCAGCACGCCACTGCCGACCTTCGATCCGCATCCTGCGCAGTGCATCGTCGGGTTCGCGAGCGCGCGCAACGTCTCGGCATCGTCGTGCGGCCCCGGCGCGGCAGCGGGTTCCATCTCGGGGAGATCGTTGAACTTGCTCATGAACCTTCGGTCGATCCAGTCCTTCCAGCGCCACACCCACCTACCCTCGAGGCTCCACGACGAACGGGAGGCGATGGCGTACCGATCACCGGTACTGACCAGGCTGAGGAAATGCCGCTGCGGGCGGAAGGGCTTCAGCGGCTCACCGCGTAGCCGCCGCCGCAGGTTCTGCTCCAGCGGCGGACCCTGGCGCACCGCGAATACCCCGGCCTTCGGGCGCGGGTAGCCCACCACGGAAGCAACGTCACCGCTGGCGAACACGTTCGGGTCATTGGTCGCCTGCAGGGTGTCGTTGACCCGGATGAACCCTCGTTCATCGGCGTCCAGTCCACCCTCGCTCGGCCACTGCTGTGCTGCAGCCGTGGTCACCCAGAGGACCTCGTCAACTTCGTCTGAATCGCCGCGGTCGAATACCAGGCGCGTACGCGTGTTCCTCTCGACCCGTACGACACCACGATTCGTTTGCACCACAACACCGCGTTCCGCCATCACGCGGCGGAACTTCCGGCGCACGCGCCGGTTGTGCGATGAGAGGATCTCTCCGTCGCGCGTGTAGAGCCGATACTCGATGTGCTCGTCAGTGCGTCCGGCGTGGTGCAACTCCGTGCGCAAGCGATGCTGGATAGCCAACAGGATCTCGACACCCCCGGCACCGCCGCCGACGACTCCGATCGTCAACGGGCCCGGCAGCGCTAGTACACGTTCCCTCATCCGGGCCCATTGGCGGGCAAAGCCGTCGATCGGCTTGACCGGCACGACGGCGCCCTCGGCACCTTCGACATCGCGCATCAGCGGCGACGAGCCGATGTCGATAGACAGCACGTCATACGCGACCGGCGGCCTACGGCGGCACAGCAACCGCCGGTTGGTGCGGTCGATTCCGATTACTTCATCATGGAGAAATCGGGCGGCGGCGAAACGCGACAGCGGACCGAGATCGATGTGAGCCTCGTCGAACCCATAGTGACCGGCGATCATCCCGGGCAACATTCCGGAATACGGTGCGTGCGTATCGCGGCAGATCAGCGTTACCCGAACCCCGGGCTCGGGACGCATACCCCATCGCTTGAGCACCGTGACGTGGCTGTGCCCACCGCCCACCAGGACCAGATCTTGGCGTACGGGAATCGGAATCTGTTGCATGAGCCCGCCGCGTCAGTCGCCACCGCTGGCGTGCGGAGACGTCACACAGTAGGCGCCGTCGTGGAAGAGCAGCGCATCGCCGTCTCGGCGCTCGAAGGCCTCGACCTCACCGACGAAGATCACGTGATCGCCGCCGTCGTGCCGGTGCGCGTTGCGACACTGGAACGTCGCCAAACTACCCGGGATCAGCGGAGCACCGCCAGCTCCCTCGTCGCATTCCACGCCGTCGAACTTGTCGTCATCACGGCTGGCGAAAGTGTTCGAGAGCTCTATCTGCTCGACGCCAAGCACGCTCACCGCGAAGTGACTCGCGCTCTCGAAAACCGGCAATGTGCCCGATCTGCGATCGAGGCTCCAGAGCACTAGCGGTGGCTCGAGCGAGACCGTGTTGAAGCTGCTTACGGTGACGCCGACGTACGTCCCGTCCTCCGTCTTGGCAGTGACAATCGTCACCCCCGTGGCGAAGCGCCCGAGCGCACTGCGGAGCTCGCGTTGATCAAAGCCTGATTCAGCCATCTGGGCCCTCCACCGGGAGCGCCGATCCGTCACGCATAATGACCTCCCAGGCCGCCGATACGAAACCATCGCGTTCCCGGACAGACTTGCCGTTAACGCGAGTCAGAGGGTTCAATTGTCCCATGCTTGACTGGTCACGACGACGCATCCTTGGCAGCCTTGGCGCGATCGCGGCTCCGGCAGCCCTCGGGCTGCGCGGCAGCCTGCTGCCTCGTTCTCAGCCGACATCGATGGGAGGCCTCGGAACGACCCCGCCTGCACCGTACGCACCGGCAGGCTTGGTGGGACTCCCCGACCCGGCCGGTGAGCGACACGGCTTCTCGTCGTTGGAGATGGAGCTGCGCTACGGCAGCTCCGATTTCCATAAGAAAATCCTCGCTGCCGACCCCTCGGAGCGTGGCGGCGCCGGCTTCCAGTGGGCTGAGGCCGGCCGGCTGCTCAAGCAACGGTTCACTGATCTGAGCCGCCACTTCATCTTCGAGTACTACCCCTGGTACGACAACGATCCTTTCCATCACTGGCAGCAGTGGGGCCGCGTCCCGCCGCACGACCTCGCCGCCACCAGCGTTCCAAGGTTGGGGGCCTACAGCTCCCGTGACACGCGCGTCATCGAGCGGCATGCACGCTGGATCAAAGAAGTCGGGGCAGGCGCCGTGAACTTGAGCTGGTGGGGCGCCGGCAGCTTCTCCGGAGGATCCGCCCATACCGTCATGGACGTGATGGCCGATCACGACATCAAGGTAATGTTCCACATTGAGCCTTATCGAAGCGATCGTGCCCACCGTTATCTCGACGACATCACGTATCTCATCCAGGAGTACGGCGAACGGCGAAGCTGGGACGCGTTTCTGTTAATGCGCGACGCCATGGGCAAGGTGGGACCGGTGTTCAAATCCTTCCGTACGATCGTGCCGCAGCAGGTCACGGACTGCCACGACGTAGCCCATGAGGTACCGGACTACACCCCCGACGAGATCTGGAAGCAGCAGACGGATAGCGTCCGCGATCGCTTCGCACAGGACTTCGATCAGGTAACGATGCTGGCTGATTCGTTGAACATGAACCGCACTCGTAAGTCCGGCTTCGATGGCATCGCCGTGTACAACAACTTCCTCGATCCCTCGACATGGCAAGGGCACTCGGAGCGGGCCAACAGCGACGGCCTGGTCTATTCGTTCAATACGAACCCCGGCTTCGATAGCATCGCTCGCAGAACGATCCCTCCGGACTCGTGCTACGTCCCCAACTCATTCCATCCACCCACCGAGGTGGCCTGGAGCGAGGCGGACGAACGCGCCCGCGCCCAGCGGCTCGCACAGCGACAGATCCGGCGCACGCTCAGCACTTCGATCCGGGTTCAGAGCGAAAACCTGTCGCACACCAACGTCCGGAGGGGCTTTTTTCTGGTCTTTCTCAACTCGTTCAACGAGTGGCACGAGGGACATGCCTTCGAGCCGGCGAAGAGCTACGCCCGTCTCACGAGCACGGAGCTCGCGTCTGGATACCACAACGCCCGACGCGGGAGCTATCGACTCAAGACACTGGGGCGCTATCTGCGCCGCATCCTCAACGCCTGAGCAGCCATTAGCGCTTGCCGCCATGACAATCAGCGTCTTCGATCTCTTCTCCGTCGGTATTGGGCCGTCGAGCTCGCATACGGTCGGACCGATGCGCGCGGCACGCGAGTTCGCCCTGGGCCTGAGCGACGCCGGGTTACTCGACAGCACCGCGGCCGTCGGAGTAGAGATCTACGGGTCGCTGGCTACAACCGGCAAGGGGCACGGTACCGATCGCGCGATCCTCCTGGGTCTGGAGGGCGATTCCCCCGAGACCATCGACATTGCGACGCTCGATGCGCGCGTCGCGGCAATCCGTGACACCAAGCGACTGTGGCTCCTGGGGAAACACCCGTTGCCGTTCGTGCCGAAGGAGCACCTGCTCTTCCGGCGGCGCGAGACGCTGCCCGAGCATCCCAACGGCATGCGGTTCACCGCCTTCGACGGAGCCGGGGGCGAGCTTCAGGCGCGCGTTTTCTACTCGGTCGGCGGCGGCTTCGTGGTAAGCGGTGCGGCCGGGGCCGGCCGCACCGTCGAAGACACAGCGACGCTTCCCTACCCCTTCGGCAGCGGCGCCGACCTGCTGGCCCGTTGCGCCGAGCATGATCTGTCGGTGAGTCAGCTGATGCTGGAGAACGAGCGCACCTGGCGCTCCGAGGAGAAGATCCGCGGCGGGCTGCTGGAGCTATGGCGGGTGATGAGGGCCTGCATCGAGCGTGGCTGTTGCACCGAAGGCGCGCTTCCCGGCGGCCTCGACATACCCCGCCGCGCTCCCGGCTGGTACCGGGACCTTCGCTCGACCGACGATGCCAGCGACGACCCGCTGCGAGCGCTCGATTGGGTCAGCATGTGGGCGGTGGCGGTGAACGAGGAGAACGCTGCCGGCGGGCGGATGGTAACCGCCCCGACGAACGGCGCCGCCGGCATCATTCCCGCCGTGCTGCGCTACTACGAGGAGTTCGTCAGGGGAGCAAGCGAGGACGGTGTCGTCAGCTTTCTGCTTACCGCCGGGGCGATAGGCATCCTCTACAAGAAGAACGCTTCCATCTCCGGAGCGGAAGTCGGCTGTCAGGGAGAGGTCGGCTCGGCGTGCTCGATGGCGGCCGGCGCCCTGGCAGAGGTGCTCGGTGGCTCCCCGGCGCAGGTCGAGAACGCCGCCGAGATCGGTATGGAGCACAACCTCGGCCTCACCTGCGATCCGATCGGCGGGCTTGTACAGATCCCCTGCATCGAGCGCAACGCGATGGGGGCAGTGAAAGCAATCAACGCCGCTCGCATGAGCCTACGTGGCGACGGCAGGCATTTCGTATCGCTCGACCAGGTCATCCAGACCATGCGCGACACCGGCGCGGACATGAAGACGAAGTACAAGGAAACCGCTCGCGGCGGTCTGGCGATCAACGTGCTCAAGGTGCCGGTCAACGTCATCGAGTGTTGACGCCGCGCCGAGGGCCCGGCCCCGACTCCCGGCTGGTTGCCCGCTAACCGTTCTCGAAGGCGGCCAGCGCCGCTGCCACCACCACTTCCCCGGCTTCCTGGGTGAAGTGGCCGGCGGCGTCCAGCACTACGGGCTCGGGGGCGCCGCGGATCATCGCCGCCAGGTGGCGGACTGCCGGCACGCCGAGCACCGGATCCTGAGCTCCGACAACCACAGCAGTCTTCCCCGACCACTCGGCAGAAAGCCACGTTCGTGCCCGACGCGAGACTTCTGCCCCGGGATCGTCCGGAGACACCGGCACGATCGCCGGGAAGGTCCGCACACCGGCGCGATAACGGTGGTCGGGAAACGGCGCCTCGTAGCCGGCCAGCTCCTCGTCCGACATCCCCGGGCAAGCGCGACGCATCAACCCGGTGATCGAGAAGTCGGGATTGTCGCGCACGAAACGGCGCCAAGCGACAAAGCCCTCCGGCAGGGGCTCGTCGCCAGTGGCCAGCGCCGTGTTCATGACGATCAGGCGGGCGATCCGATCCGGCATCTCCATAGGTAGCGTGAGGCCGAGCAGCCCGCCCCAATCCTGGCATAGCAGCGTGATGTTGGTCAGATCGCGCTGGGCAATGAGCTTGAGGATCGACCGGCGGTGGAAATCAAACGTGTAGACCGCGTCGTCCAGCGGCTTGTCCGATCGCCCGAACCCGAAGAAATCGGGCGCGACGACGCGGCCACCCGACGCCAGCAACGCCGCGGCCATCTTGCGGTACAGGAAACTCCAAGTGGGCTCGCCGTGCAGGCAGAGGTAGACATGTTCGGCGCGCGCCGGCCCCTCGTCCACCAGGTGCATCCTCAGTCCTTCGAACCCCGGCAGGTCGTCGACGTAGTTAGGCGGGTAGTCGAAATCGGGAACGACAATGAAGCGCTCTTCGGGCGTGCGCAGGGCTTCGATCATGCGCGATCATCCTCCCTTGGTTGGAGCGTGTCCGGACATGATCGTATCCACGCGCCGCAACGGCACGGGCTCAGGCGACCAGCTGCCGTCGAGCCCGGAGCCTGGCTCGCAAGCCCGGGGCGTCAGCCGCCGACAATCCCCAGCGGCGGATATTGCTTCCAGCGACCGCGGGTGAAGTCGGGGAACGATACCGGTGCGCTACCGGCGGCCACCGAGCGCTCGCTGATCTCCGACACGGCGCTCCAGGCAACCGAGTCATAGACGTCGATGTCGTAGGGAACCCCCTCACGCAGACACTGAATGAGCCGCCAGTCCTCCACGAAGTCCATGCCACCATGACCGGCACCACTCGAATCCTGGCGCAATCGACGCCACAAGGGGTGCTCGAAGTCCTCGTAGTAGCTCTCCGCGTCTTCCCAGGAGTGCCCCTCGGAGCGCCCCTCGATGTGAACACGGTCCGGATAGCCCTGGAAGATCCCCAAAGTGCCTTGCAGCATGTTGATGCGACTGTACGGGCGCGGCAGGTTGGTGTCGTGGACGACCTTGATCGTCTTGCCGTTGGCGGTCTTGATCAAGCTGGTGTTGACGTCGCCCAAGGTAAAGGTCTCGTCGCGCTTCGGATCGCCTGGCTCGTAGTGCTCGTGAGCCCATTCCTGTAGCCCCCTGGACGGGCTGCTCATCGAGACCAGATAGTCGAATCTGTCGCCTCGATTGATGTTCATGCACTGCGATACCGGGCCCAGGCCGTGGGTTGGATAGAGGTTGCCATCGCGGATCATCGCGTGGGCTCGCCTCCACATGCCCTCTCCTTCATCGGCGAACTTGATGTCGCGCAGGTCGTGTAGATACCCACATTCGGCGTGCAGGAGCTCTCCGAGCAAACCTTGCCGTACGAGGTTGAGCACCATCATCTCGATACGTCCGTAGCAAACGTTCTCCATCATGATGCAGTGACGCTCATGGCGCTCGGCTGATTCGACGAGCCGCCAGCAGTCCTCCACAGTCACCGCGATCGGCACCTCCGAAACGGCGTGCTTACCGGCCTCCATCGCCGCCAGGCAGACGGGAACATGCCAGCGCCACGGCGTGGCGGTATAGACGAGATCGAGATCAGCTGACTCGCAAAGCCGGCGGAAGTCCTCCTCGCCACGCGTATACAGAGTCGGCGGCGCGTCGCCGGCCTCCTGCACGATGTTCGCGGCGCGCTCGGCGTTCGAGGCGTCGATGTCACAAATGGCGACAACGCGACAGCCCTCGAGGCGCGCCAGGTTTCGCACGTGTGCGGTTCCCATGCCGCCCGTACCGACGAACCCGATGCGCACCTCCTCGATCGGCGGTGCGGCCCGGAGGTCAGCGGGTGCCGGTCCCATCGTCGGGCTGTGGTCGACAAGCCGCGATCCTGACCAGGTCGGAATTTGATAGGTCTTGGTGCTGATCTGCGCGTGCGCGGCATTGGCCAGCGGCGTCCCGCCAATGAGCGCTGCACCCATGCCGGAAGCCCCGAGACGGACTACGTCACGTCTGCTGATGCGGCGCGGATCAGGAGAAACGTCCTTGGTCTCGCGCCGATCGCTCATGGCTCCGTCCGGGCCGTGTTCGTGTTGTCGATACCGCAGCATGGTACCGCGACGACCGCCCGTCTCTGGAGGAGATCGCCTCGCAGGACCGCTGGCGGTGATGACGACGGGTAGGATCGTGACCCTGATCATGAGTACGGGCTTATGATCAGGGGCGCTAGTGTGCCGATCGACCCTTCCACGGTGCTCCGAGCCGAGCCGTCCCCGTACGGCAAAGGAGATCAACGCATTGCCAGGCTCGCTTCGGACCCGCGTATTCATCGGCGACGTTCATGGCTGTGCCGATGAGCTTGAAGATCTGCTCGAAACGCTGCGCTACGACCCCACCGAACAGGCGCTGCACTTCGTCGGCGACCTGGTCAACCGTGGCCCGAAGTCGCTGCAGACGCTGCGCGACGTGATCCGGCTCGAGGCCGAGAGCGTGCTGGGGAACCACGAGCTGCATCTGCTGGCGCGGGCTGACGGACGCCGCCAGCAGGCCCCCTTGGACACGCTGGACGAGCTTCTGTCAGCTCCCGACCTCGATATCCTGCTCGAGTGGGTACGCGCGCGGCCCATCGTGCAACTGTGGCCAGACCTCGTTCTCGTGCACGCCGGATTGCCGGGCGCCTGGACGGACCTCGAGGCGAACGTCAACCGCATCAACTCGATGGGCGCGGCGGTGACCATCGAGGCGCACCCAGACATCGACTTCCTGGTCTCGGTGCGCTACTGCGACGACGACGGCAACATGATCCGCGGAGTGTTGGCGATCGGAGAACGGCCGCCGGAGGCGCCCGGTACGGGGCGCGCCACGATAGCCTCTCACCACGGACCGAGGCCCTGGTACGACCTCTATCGGGGCGATCGCACCGTGGTATTCGGACACTGGGCGGACCGTGGACTGGTGAACGCTGACCGCTTGCGCGGCCTCGACACCGGCTGTGTGTGGGGAGGGCGCCTTACCGCCTGGATCGCCGAGGAAGATCGGTTTGTCTCGGTGGCGGCGAGAAAGCAGTATCAGAAACCATGACCGCCGACCTCGAGCAAGGGATGGTGCCCACACCAGACGGCACGGAGCTTTGTGCCTACCGCATCGGATCGGGAAAGTCGGCGGTGATCATTCCCAACGCGATCTACCTGCTCGAGCACTTTGCCCATCTTGCCCGCGACTTCACCGTGGTCTCGTACGATCTGCGCAACCGCGGCAGATCCGCACCGGTTCGCGATCGGAGGCTGCTTCATCGAGGCATACATCACGACGTCGAGGACCTCGAAACGGTTCGCCTGTTCTTCGAGCTCGAGCGTCCGAGCCTGATCGGCCACTCCTATCTCGGCCTGGCGGCCATCCTGTACGCCATTGACAAGCCCCAGAGCTGCGGGCGCATCGTCCAGATAGGCCCACCGAGTCCCGCTCACGGCACCGCCTATCCACCCGATCTGATCGCACCCGACCTGGAAGCGATTGCCGGCTCCGGGGCGGCGCGCCAGCTGCAGCAGCTTCGCGACGAAGGGTTGCCCGCTAGCGACCCGGAGGAATTCTGTCGGCGTTGGTGGGACTTCATGCGCGGTGTGTACGTCGCTTTGCCGGGTGCCGAGGCAGCGCTTGGAGACCACTTTTGTGCGTTCGAGAACGAGTGGCCGCTGAACATGGAGGCGCACTTGTGGCAGAACATCCTGCCCAGCATCGCGCGACTCGACCTGCGCCAGGACGAGATCGACCAGGTACAGGTACCCGTGCTCACCGTGCATGGCCGAAGCGACCGAAACGCACCGTATGGGGCGGGGCGTGACTGGGCCGCCCGACTCGGCGACGCGCGCCTCTTGACGGTTGATGAGGCGGCGCACTTCCCCTTCCTGGAAAGGCCGGACCTGGTCGGCTCGGCAGTGCGCCGATTCCTCGGCGGCGCATGGCCGACTGCGGCTGAGGTGGTGGAGCGCTTCGAGGTGTCGGATCCAAGCGGTCGGCTATGAATGCGGCGGTCGGGGCGCGTCGAGTGGCCGATATCGACTGGAACGAGTGGCAGGCGGTGGATCGGGCGACGCTGCTGTTCGTGGTCAGCGCCGGCCGCATCCTGTTGATCCGCAAGAAGCGCGGCCTCGGCGCCGGAAAGATCAACGGTCCCGGCGGCCGCCTGGAAGCCGGAGAGACTTGGCTGCAGGCCGCCATCCGCGAGGTCGAAGAAGAAGTGTGTGTTACCCCTGGCGGAATCCAAGAGGCTGGCGAGCTACGTTTTCAGTTCGTCGACGGCTACTCGATTCACGTTCGCGTATTCCGTGCCGATGACTGCGCCGGCGAGCCTCGAGATACCGACGAGGCGACGCCGCTCTGGTTCTTGGTCGAGAACATTCCCTACACCGAGATGTGGGCAGACGACATCCTCTGGCTGCCCTTGCTACTGCAGCGCACGCGCTTCACCGGGCACTTCGTGTTCTCCGGCGATGCGCTGCTTGACCATCGGCTCGAGACGATCGAGGAGTAGTCATGGACTGGCTGACCGACCCCAATCTGCTGATCTCGCTGTTGACCCTGACCGTTCTCGAGGTCGTGCTGGGTATCGACAACATCATCTTCATCGCCATCTTGACGGCCAAGTTGCCAGAGTCGCAGCGTCCCACGGCGCGCCTGGTGGGCCTTGGCGGCGCGATGTTCATGCGTGTCGCCCTGCTGTTCGCCATCACCTGGATCATGCGGCTGACATCGCCCCTGTTCGAACTGATGGGACACTCGGTCAGTGGTCGGGATCTGATACTGATCGGCGGCGGCCTGTTCCTACTCGCCAAGGCTACCTTCGAGATTCACGACAAGCTCGAGGGGACAGAGGGGCACGCCCGACCGGGCGCGGGGGCCAGCTTCATCGCGATCATCACCCAGATCATGGTGCTGGACATCGTCTTCTCGTTCGACTCCGTGATCACCGCGGTAGGCATGGCCGACGAGATCTGGATCATGGTGGCGGCGGTTGTCATCGCCGTCGGCGTGATGATGGTGGCCTCGGGCACGATCGCCGAGTTTGTCGAGCGCCACCCGACAGTCAAGATGCTGGCGCTCGCCTTCTTGCTGCTGATCGGCATGTCTCTGGTCGCCGAGGGAGTCGGCCAACATATTCCGAAGGGCTACATCTACTTCGCAATGGGGTTCTCGGTCTTCGTCGAGACGCTGAATCTTCGGCAGATCGCTCGGGCAACGAGCCCCATTCAGCTCCGCCAGCGCTACTAGCGCTAGCGGGCCGCTGGCCAGAAGGCGGCGTGAATTCGCAGCCCGTCGTCCTGCATGACGGGTCCGACGACCTCGATGTGGAATCCAGCGTGGGCAACTACTTCGCGCAAGGACAATCCCCGGTAGGGCTTACCGATGATCTCGGTCATGGCGCGGGCTCCGACGCCGTAGACCACCCGGGGAACGCCTGCCCAGAAGATTGCCCCGGCGCACATGAGGCAAGGCTCGGTACTGGCGTAGAGCGTCGACTTGGAAGGCAAATCGGGACCGAGCGCTCGCCCGGCACTGCGAACCAGCTCGAGCTCCGCATGGCGGGTGCCGTCGTGGCTCGTATTGACGGTGTTGCGGGCCTCGAGCACCACCTCGTCGGCATGAACGAGCAGTGCGCCGAAGGGATGGTCCCCCGCCTCGGCCGCTTCCTCGGCAAGCTCGTAGGAGCGCTGCACGAAGGCCCCATCGCGCAGGGTGGCGGACGGGTCGTTCATCTCCGCCGGCGCCGCGATAGCCGGGCGTCAAGGGACAGGTTCCCCGGCCCCAGGACCACGATGCTTGCCATGATGATCAGGAATAGCAGCGCCCTCTCCGGATCGCCCGACGCCTGGAGCTCCTCGGCGGTCGGCGAGGCAATGCCGAGCCAGGCGCCGAGATGCATCAGGGAGCGATGGCGCAGGAACGCCGCCGTGAACATCGCAAAAACCGCAAACGATGCGCTCAGGCGCGCATACAGTCCGAGCGCAACACAGATACCGGCGACGAACTCCGTCAACCCGAGAGTCCAGGCGAACACCACGGGAAGCGGGAACCCCAGCCCGCTCACCATGCCGACAAGCCAATCGGCCTGTCCGGTAATCAGGGCATAGAATTTCGCCCATCCGTGGCCGAACGCTAGCAACAAGCCGGCGGCGCGAAGCAGGAACAGCGCGTAGTCCGACGACTGCGTGCGCTCCATGGCCCCGTTCCTCCTCTAGCAGGCCGTCGTGGAAGTGTCGCGGGTGCTTCTCGTACTGTGGCACACGTTGACCCGGTACGCACAGACCCCACGTCAAGGGGATTCAGCAGCGCTTCTCAACGCATGTTAGCTTAGGTACCCGACGCTCGGAGGGCAGCATGATCGACCAAGAATTGCTCGAGATCCTAGCCTGTCCAGAGGATAAGACGCCGCTGCGACTGGCCGAAGAGAGCACACTGGCCAAGCTCAACGAAACCATCGCTGCGGGCACCCTGACCAACCGCGGCGGGGAGCTCGTCGAGGAGCCAATCGAGGCCGGCTTGATTCGCCAGGATGGACGCTACCTCTACGCGATCCGGGACGATATTCCGATCATGCTGATCGACGAGGCGATCCCACTATCGCCCGCCGAAGAAGGATAGCCAGGTGGAGCGGACGCCGTTGCAGGAGCTTCACCCGCTGGAGATCCGCGAGCTTCGCTTCAAGTTGGGGCAGCAGATCACCAAGCTCGAGGAAGGCGCTGACGCCACCGCCCTCGAGCAGCAGATCGCCGACCTTCAGGAGATCTGTCCGCATGCCCATCCAGAGGACTCCGAGGAGAAGGGCTGGCGCTGCCGTGACTGTGATCTAAGCCGCGCGCCAGAGCCGACAGACGAGCCCGAAGAGGCAGCGGCGGAAGAGCCGCAGACGGCCGCCACCGAAGCCTAGCGGGCCGTGGTAGACGATCACCGCGGACCCCTTCGGACGCCGCCTCCGAGGGCCACCGCGCACACTGCACCAGTCGGTGGCCCTGTTCGGTGTAAAATCCCAGTTCGCAACGCGCTGCGCACGGCGCCCGCCGCTTCCATCGCCCGCTGCCCGGCTTGGCGCAGCTGAAGACCCACCACTCGAGGCAGACTCATGGCCAAGGCCGGTAACCGCGTTCAGGTGAAACTCAAGAGCACCGAGAGCCCACACAAGTACTACACCACGAAGAACAAGCGGAACACGACCGAGCGCCTGGAGCTCAAGAAGTACGATCCTGTCGTGCGCCGACACGTCAGTTACAAGGAAGAGAAGTAACGATCGCGTCGGAGCAGGCGCGAGGACGGCAAGCGTAAAGAATGAAATTTCAGTCGCCGCCCTCCGAGATCTCGTTTCCACGCATCGAGGAAGAGGTCCTCGAGCGTTGGGCTCAACGCCGCGCCTTCGAGCGCTCGATCGAGCAGCGCGACCCGGCGCGCTCCTATTCGTTCTACGACGGCCCGCCATTCGCCACCGGGCGGCCGCACTACGGCCACCTGCTCGTCGGCACCATCAAGGACGTCGTGGCCCGGTACCAGACCATGCGCGGCCACCGCGTGGAGCGGCGCTTCGGCTGGGATTGTCACGGCCTGCCGGTGGAGTTCGAGGTCGAAAAGCAGCTCGGGCTCAAAGGGCGTGCTGATATCGAAAAGTACGGTGTCGACAGGTTCAACGAGGCCTGCCGCTCCATCGTGCTGCGCTACACCGACGAGTGGCAGCAAACGGTTACCCGATTCGGACGCTGGGTCGATTTCGACAGCGACTACAAGACCATGGACCTGTCGTTCATGGAGAGCGTCTGGAGCGTGTTCAAGACGCTCTGGGACCGCGACCTGATCTACGAGGGCTACCGGGTCGTTCCCTACTCCTGGCGAATCGGCGCACCGCTGTCCAACTTCGAGGCCAACCTCAATTACAAGGAGATCCAGGACCCCTCGATCACCGTGAAGTTCCGCACCGACGACGGGCTGATCTTGCTGGCCTGGACGACGACGCCGTGGACGCTGCCCTCGAACCTGGGGCTGGCTGTCGATCCCGATGCCGACTACGCCATCGTCGAAGAGCTTGACGCGAGCGGCGAACCGTCCGGCGAGCGTATGGCGCTGCACAGCGAGCGCGTGTCGGCCTACTGGCCGGCCGACGAAGGAATCCGGCGGCTGGGCTCGCTACGCGGGTCTGAGCTGGTGGGCCAGAGCTACGAGCCTCTGTTTCCGTTCTTCGCCGAGCGCCAGGCCGAGGGGGCGTTCCGCGTGCTGCCGGCGGCCTTCGTTACCGCCGAGAGCGGCACTGGCATCGTCCACACCGCCCCAGCGTTCGGCGAGGACGACTTCGCCCTCGGCAAGGAGTTTGGCATCGAACCGGCCGATCCCGTCGACAGCGAGGGTTGCTTCACCGAGCAGGTGCCTCCGTATGCCGGCCAGATGGTGAAGGATGCCGATAAGCAAATCATCAGCGACCTCAAGGCGGCGGGGAAGATCCTGCGCCACGACACCTACGTCCATAGCTACCCATTCTGCTATCGCTCGGATACGCCGCTGATCTACAAGACGATCAGCGCCTGGTATGTACGCGTGGAGGCGTTCAAGGAAGAGCTGATCGCCGCCAACCAGCAGGTTCGATGGGTCCCGGAGCATCTCAAGGACGGCCGCTTCGGCAAGTGGCTCGAGGGCGCTCGCGACTGGAACATCTCGCGCAACCGTTACTGGGGAAATCCGCTGCCGATCTGGCGCAACGAGGATAGCGGAGAGACCATCTGCGTTGGCTCACGCGACGAGCTCCAGGAGCTCTCCGGGGTTGCGGTAGACGACCTCCACAAGCACATCGTCGACGACGTAGCGATCCCCTCGCCGACTGGCGGCGGCGACCTGCGACGCGTCCCCGAGGTGCTCGATTGCTGGTTCGAATCGGGATCGATGCCCTACGGCCAAGCGCACTACCCGTTCGACGACAAAGAGGCGTTCGAGGCCGGCTATCCCGCCGACTTCATCTGCGAGGCACTCGACCAGACGCGCGGCTGGTTCTACACCCTGCTCGTGCTGTCGACGGCGCTCTTCAACAAGCCGGCGTTCAGGAACGTCGTGGTAAGCGGTCTGGTGCTGGCCGAGGACGGCCGCAAGATGTCGAAGAGCTTGAAGAACTACCCGGAGCCAACCGAGCTCGTCGACGAGTTCGGCGCCGACGCTATCCGTATCTACTTACTCGATTCGCCGGTGCTGCGCGGCGAGGAAGCACGATTCTCGCAGACCGGTGTGCGCGAGATGGTCCGTCGGGTCTTGCTTCCCTGGTGGAACAGCGTTTGTTTCCTGCAGACGTATGCTGCCGTCGACGGTTGGGACCCGGCGACCGACGCCTGGACCGGCAAGCCGACGCATGAGCTCGACGTGTGGATCGGTGCCAAGCTCGAGGATCTCAAAGCACAGGTCGAGATCGAGATGGCGGCGTACCGCCTGTATCGGGTGGTCGCTCCGCTGCTGGCGTTTCTCGACGATCTCACCAACTGGTATATCCGCCGATCGCGGCGCCGGTTCTGGAAATCGGAATCTGACGACGACAAGCGCAGCGCCTACACGACGCTGTATCGCGTGCTGCTGGAGTTCTCCGAGCTCATGGCGCCGTTTACACCGTTCATGGCCGACTATGTGTACGAGATGCTGCGCGCCACGCCCGAGACTCAGGCGGTCGACAGCGTGCACCTGCGCGATGTTCCGTCTCGCCGGGATCTCATCCCCGAGGAACAGGAGATCGAGGGGCGCATCGACCTCACTCGAGTGGTTTGCGAGATGGGTCGGAGCCTGCGCGCCCAGGCGAAGATCCGCAATCGTCAGCCACTGAGGGAGATCCGCGTCGGCACCACGAGCCATCGCCAGGCCGAATGGCTCCAGGCAAGCAGCGAGGTCATTCTCGACGAGCTCAATATCAAGAAGCTCGAGGTCATTGAGGACCCCACCCAGGTGGCCCGTCCGGAGGTCGTCCCGAACATGCGTGCGCTTGGCCCACGCCTCGGCGCCCAGGCCAAGGAAGTAGCGACAGCCCTGCGCCATCTGGACGTGGAGACAGCTCGAGCCCTGGCACTCGGCGAGTCGGTGCAGGTCGCCGGAGTGGAGCTATGTGCCGACGATGTTCAGGTGCGCATGCACCCTACGGAGGAGGGGTCGCTGGTCGCCGCCAAGGGGCACCTGGTGGTCGCGCTCGACCCGCACATCGACGACGAGCTGCGCTCAGAGGGCATCGCCCGCGACCTGGTCAACCGGATCCAACGCATGCGCAAGGAGCTCGACTTGCCGGTCGAGGCGCGCATCGAGGTCGGGCTGCAGGACGCCGCCCCCGAGATCCTTGCGGCGATCGGAACCAACCGCGACATCGTCGAGGGTGAGACGCTCAGCAAGATCTCCGAGACCGGCATTGCCACCGCGGAGATCACCCGGGAGCACGTCATCGACGGCCTGGCCGTGACCGTCGAGATCGCACGCACCGACTAGTGCTACGCCCCACACAACATGCGCTCAGTCGGTCGGCATCACCAACTCGTCCACCAGATAGAGCACGTGCTCCGATGAAGCGAGGCGGTGCTCGACGATGTCCTGGTACTCCGGCGAGCTCTTCCAGGCGCGCGCGTCTTCCTTTGGCGGGAAACGCAACAATACGACGCGCGGGTAGGGCGCCGTCCCCTCGAGCACCTCGGCAGGGTCCTCGATTCCGAGGACCTCGCCGCCGAAGCTCATGACCGTGGCCGGGACCGCCTCCAGGTACTTGGCGAAGCGCTCTGGGTCTTCGATACGCCCGAGGCCAATCATGTAGGCAGCCATTCGCAACTCTCCTTGCTAACTGTACGGTCATTGGTTAGCAACGACGAGGCAGGAAACGCTACCCAGCCAAGGTCGCGACCATCACCGCCTTGATGGTGTGCAGGCGGTTCTCTGCCTGGTCGAAGACGATCGCGGCCGGCGATTCGAAGACCTCGTCGGCGACCTCGATACCGTCGAGGCCGAACTTCTGAAAGACCTCTTCGCCCACCGTGGTGTGGCGGTTGTGGAACGCTGGCAGGCAATGCATGAAGCGAGCCTCGGGGTTGCCGGTCAGTCGCATCGCCTCGGCGTTCACCTGGTAGGGCCGCAGCAGCTCGATGCGCTGCTGCCAAACTTCGTTGGGCTCCCCCATCGACACCCAGACGTCGGTATGGACAAAATCGACCCCTGTCACGCCGTCGGCAACGCTCTCGGTGAAGGTCAGCCGCGCGCCGGTCTCTGAGGCGATGGTCTCGCAAGTGGACCGCAGCTCTGGCTCGGGCCACAAGCTCTCAGGCGCCACGATGCGCACATCCATCCCCAGCTTGGCGCCGACGACGAGCAGCGAGTTGCCCATGTTGTTGCGCGCATCGCCCAGGTAGCAATAGGCGATCTCGTTGCGGGGCTTGTCGCTGTGCTCGGTCATGGTGAGCACGTCGGCGAGCATCTGGGTGGGATGAAACTCGTCGGTCAGCCCGTTCCAAACCGGCACGCCGGCGTGCTCGGCGAGCTCTTCGCAGGCCGACTGCGCGAAGCCCCGATACTCGATGCCATCGTACATGCGACCGAGCACCCGGGCGGTGTCCTTCATCGTCTCCTTGTGACCGATCTGCGAGCCGCTGGGTCCGAGGTAGGTGGTGTGAGCGCCCTGATCGTACGCCGCTACTTCGAAGGCACATCGGGTCCGCGTCGAAGGCTTCTCGAAGATCAGCGCGATGTTCTTACCGACCAGCGAAGGCCGCTCGGTGCCTGCCTGCTTCGCCGCCTTGAGCTCAGCCGACAGATCGAGCAGATAGCCGATCTCCTCGGGGCTGAAGTCGAGCAGCTTGACGAAGCTTCGCTTCCGCAAATCGACGCTCACTGACTTTCCTCGGCCTCCCGCACCGTCGGGTAGTCGATGCCGAGCTGCTCGAGGTACGTGTCAAAGCGCGTCGGGTCGTAGCGCAACTCCTCCAGCCGTGGACCATAACGCTCCATCTTCTCGGCGTTGAGGAAGATCGGCGGTTCGGTTCCCACAGGAATGAGCGACTCCCACTGGCGATCCTTGGTGGTCACCTCGCGATGGTACTTCCAGGCTTCCTCTATCTTGTCCGGGTCGGTGAACAGGTCGATCGCCGTCATGGCGATCACCCGGGAAGCGTAGTTGGCGCCTTTGTGAGCGATCGGCGTGGCCATGGCGATGCCCGACGACCAGTGGTGCCCGGTGCGGCCGGGAATGTTGCCGGGATAGCGCAGCCTGATCGTCGGCAGGCTCCACGACACCTCGGCGATGTCATCTGAGCCACCCCCCATCCCCTGATCCGATTCCTGCAGCTCCATATCGTTCAGCTCGGTAGCCAGCCCCTCGATCTCGTCGCTGCCGAGCTCACGCTGCAAGGCGTGGGCGAGCTGCTGGTCCGCTTCACTCCACTCGGGCAGCCCGACCTCCAGAATGTTGGCGTGCATGAGCTCGGCGAGCGGCTTGCTCATGCTGGAGGGCCAGGCCGCGCCGAAGACGCGCTCGGTAACCGTCGTGCCGGTCATCATGCTGGCGGCCTCGGCCATCGTCCGGCCGAGCTCGTGCAGCTCCTTGATACGGTCGTAGTCGAGTTCACGGAAGTAGTACCAGACGCTCGCCTCAGACGGCACGACGTTGGGCTGGTTGCCGCCGTGCGGGATCATGTAGTGCGACCGTTGATGTAGCCGCAGATGCTCGCGCCGGAAGTTCCAGCCGACGTTCATCAGCTCCACCGCGTCAAGCGCGCTACGCCCCGCCCACGGCGAGCCCGCACCGTGCGCCGAGGTGCCGTGAAAGGTGAACTGCGTCGACACCAGCCCGGAGCCGGAGATGCCCCAAGCGGTACTCATGTTGTCGCTTATATGGGTCGACAGCATGATGTCCATGTCGGCGAAGAGCCCTTCGTTGACCATGTACGTACGCGACGACACCAGCTCCTCGGCAACACCGGGGATCACCTTGATCGTGCCTCGCAGGCCATGCGTCTCCATCACGCGCTTGATGGCGATGGCAGCGATCGTATCGACCGCGCCGGCGCTGTTGTGACCCTCCCCATGTCCCGGGCCGCCCTCGATCAACGGGTCGTGGTACGCGACGCCAGGCTTTTGGGAGGTCTCGGGGAGCCCGTCGATGTCGCCCATGATGCCGATCACCGGCTTGCCCTCGCCCCAGCTGGCGACGTAGCAGGTGGGCATGCCGGCGCAACCCATCTCGATGTCGAACCCCTCGTCACGTAGCGTGCCGGTGATGTATGCGGCGGTCTGGTACTCCTGGAAGCCGAGCTCGCTGAACGAAAAGATCGAGTCGACCATGACCTGCGACTGCTTGCGCATCGAGCCGACGATCTCCCGTGCCTCTTCCTTCAGGGCTTCGGCGGAAGGCTGCTGAGCTGACGAGGCATCAGCGCTGGCAAAGCACAGCGACAGCACGCCGAGGGTGGCGGCAACGCGCCGAGGTGAGCGAGGAGCGTGGAAGCGGGACATTGCTTTCCTCCGGACAGGCGGTCTATTCGTCTTCATTGGCGTCTCGGACAGTGGAGTGTAAAAGATGATCGTTGCATATCACTGGTTGCGGATCGAGACGCTATATCGCAGCTCCACCTCGCCGCCCGCCGGCACCATCACATCGAAACGGACTGCGGCCGCGGACATGATCTGCGGATCATGACTGGAGCTGAGGATGGTCCAATCGCCACCTATCCGCTCGATCACCTGCACCGTCGTCTGCTGGTCGGAGGCATTGGTCAACTTCAGGCTCCAGTCCGATTCGCGCGCGCCATCGGCGACGCGGCGGAATCCCGTTTGCACCCGTACGGCAGTGACGTCGAAGGCGCGCCCTACCGGCAGCACGAGCTCCTGACCCGCCGGGGAGTTGCCGATTCTGGCCATTCCGAGCAACTGCAACCGGCCGGCATCATCGGGCTTGTAGATTCGGACCATGCCGCCTGGCAGTGGAACTGCGCCGAGCTCTGTCTCCGGCGCCCGGGCAACCCGATAGCGAATACCGACAGCGACCGGTTGCGGCTCGGCCTGCCGCTGGCGAGGGCTGACGCCCCCGGTCAGCACGTGCTCCTTCACCACCGCGATAGCGTCGCCACCCATCAGGCGGATGCGGCGCGAACCGGCGGCTTCAAGCGTCAGGGGCTCGGAGACCGTATAGACATGGTACCCGCTGAAGGCTTCCTCCAGCACCTCGGGCGCAGCGGAAACCACCTGTGCGGCAGCCGCATCCATTGCCCGATAGACCTGGCGTCGCGGCGAGGCAATGTTGACGTCCCCAGCCAACAGTTGAAGCTCGGCGTCTGCAAACCGGGCCCCCGAGCCGTTGGTGATGCTGGCGTAGCCATCGATTCGAGCCGACCGTTCGTCAGGCGCCACCTGCATGGTGTAGGAAGCCGACCAATCGAGGCCCCCCGTCAGGTAGGCGATACGCAGCGTCTGGATGGGCTCCGAAACCTCGAGATCGAGGACCATCGAAGCACCACCGGCGCTGCCACCTTCGTAGGTTCGGTAGCCGCGCACGCCATGCAGCACGGTGCCCCCGTTGAGCACGACAAGGCTGGCCTGCTCTACGCTGGTCGGTAGTCTATCAATGCGCACGGCGTGCGTACCGGCCGGTAACGACCGTTCGAGCTCGGCGCGCACCAGCGCCAGGCCCTGCGCATAGACGGTGAGGCTCGTGGCCGGGCGCTCCTGGGCAGATCCGGGTAGCGCAGCCGCGAGGGCGAAGATGAGACCGATGGCGGCAACCCGTCGGCTTCCGGTGCGGCTGGATCGTTGCTCGGGAGTATCCACGGTGTCCTCGCTTGGTCGGTCGTCAACTCGTATGGATGCGCCAGGAGGCTAGTGTCGCACTGTACGTCAGCGTCGCACTGTAACGGTGCCTCGGCGTGCCTTCGAGTCTGAGACGCGCCCGAGCGAGAAACTTGCACACATCGGCACGCCGTAGACTTGGACGGCCACAGCCGAGCAACGTAACCTAGCCTCGCGTTTCACAGGCATCAACGCCCTAATTCTCGCAGGAGCCCCGTATGCTCAGCAGGCCCACCATGTGCTCGGCGGTGATGCTCTTGATCGGCAGCGCCGCAGTCGCCGGCAGCGTGGCCGCACAGGCCCCCCCGGCGCACTTCGCGATCACCGATGTGCGGATCGTGGCAGGCGATGGCTCGGTGATTGACGGCGGCACAATCGTCGTACAGAACGGCCTGATCGCAGCCGCAGGCGCTGGAATCGCCGTGCCGCCCGGGGCCTGGACCATCAACGGCTCCAGCATGACTGCCTACCCTGGGCTCATCGACGCGCTGTCCACCGTCGGCTTGCCGACGGAGCTACATGATCCGCCGGAGGCGGAACGCCGCCGCGGCGGCCCCGGCGGTGGGAATAGCGACGATTTCGCCCGCGGGCCGGAAGACCGCCCGGCGACGTTCACCTGGATCACCGCAGCCGACCATCTCGACACCGAGGACACCCGTGTCGCCGAGTGGCGCCAGGCTGGCTTCACGACTGTCGTGTCGGCACCGGAGCGGGGCCTGTTGCCCGGGCAGGCATCGATCATCGACCTGGCTGGCGAGCGACCCCACGACATGGTTGTAGCGACGCCAGTGGCGCTGCCAGTGAACTTCAACAAGGGCCGCGCGTTCGAAGGCTACCCGGGCTCGATCATGGGCATCATCGCCTACGTGAAGCAGGTGTTGCTCGATGCACAGCACTACGAGTTGGCCTGGTCGATCTATGAAGCCTCGCCGGTGGGCACCGAGCGTCCGGCATACGACCGCACGTTGGAGCCGCTGCGAGCTGCGGTCCGCGACGACTGGCCCGTACTACTACCCGCCGATTGGGCGCGTGAGATCGAGCGCACCCTGCGCATCGCACGCACCGTCGGCGTGCGGCCGATCCTCTACGGGGGCCGCCAGGCTTGGGCCGTGGCCGACACCCTGGCAGCAGCCGACGTGCCCGTGCTGATCAACCTCGACTGGCCGGAATTCGATCCCGACGGCGATCCAGCGACCGAAGAGTCACTCCAGATGCTGCGCTACCGTGACCGCGCCCCGACCGCGCCTGCGGCGCTGCACGCGGCGGGCGTGCGCTTTGCGTTCTATTCCGGCGACATGCGCGATCCGCACGAGATCATCGACAACGCCCGGCTGGCAGTGCGCGCCGGACTGCCGGCCGACGCCGCCCTTCATGCCCTGACACTGGGCGCGGCCGAGATCTTCGGCGTCGACGACCGGATGGGAAGTCTCGAGGTCGGAAAGATCGCCAACATCACGCTCACTGATGGCGATCTGTTCGACGCCAGCACGCGCATCCACACCGTCATAGTCGACGGCCAGCGCTTCGACAGCAGCCCACCCGACGACACGGCCGACGAGGATGCCACGGTAGCTGAAGCCTACGAACCGGTACCGATGGTGCGCAACCGTGGGCCGGTGAGTGAGCACGCGGTTACGGTGGTGCGTAACGCCACCGTAATGACGGTAAGTGCTCCGGGCACCCTCGAGAACGCCTCGGTGCTCATCCGTGACGGGCGCATCGCCGAAGTTGGTACCGACATCGAAGTACCCGCAGGCGCGCATGTCATCGACGCTACCGGCAAGTGGGTGACCCCGGGCATCGTCGACGCACACTCGCACGTCGCTGCCGAATCGATCAATGAAGGCAGCGTCTCGGTCTCGGCGATGGTCGGGATCCGCGACGTGCTCAACCCGGACCAGGTATCGATCTACCGGGCGCTGGGCGGCGGGGTTACCAGTGCCAACATCCTGCACGGCTCGGCCAACCCGATCGGTGGCCAGAACGCCGTCGTGAAGCTGCGCTGGGGCGCCAACGCGCAGGGATTGATGTTCGAGGGCGCACCGGAGGGAATCAAGTTCGCCCTGGGGGAGAACACCAAGCGCGACCGCGACCCGGACCGCTACCCCAACTCACGCATGGGGGTGCAGGATGTCATCCGCCAGGCATTTCTCGACGCTCAGGCATACCAGGCCGAGGGGCGGCGCTACGAGCAGGCGTTGGCGGCCGGCGACGAGGGTATCATTCCGCCGCGTCGGGACCTGAAGCTGGAGCCGCTGGTGGAGATCCTCGAGGGGACGCGTCTGGTACACGCCCACTCGTACCGCGCCGATGAGATCCTGCAGCTGCTGCGAACCGCCGAGGATTTCGGCTTCCGCATCGCGACCTTGCAGCACGTGCTCGAAGGTTACCGGGTGGCCGATGAGATCGCCGAGCACGGCGCCGGCGCCTCGACCTTTTCCGACTGGTGGGCCTACAAGGTGGAGGCCTACGAGGCGATCCCGCACAACGCCGCGCTGATGACCGACCGTGGCGTGCTGGTATCGATCAACTCGGACTCCGGCGAGGAGATGCGGCATCTCAACCTGGAGGCCGCCAAGACGATCAAGTGGGGCGGCAACACGCGCGACGAGGCCATGCGGCTGGTCACCCTCAACCCGGCAATCCAGCTCGGCATCGATGATCGAGTCGGCTCGATCGAGGTTGGCAAAGACGCCGACCTGGTGATCTACAGCACCGACCCACTCAGCAACTATGCCGTCGTGGAGCAGACCATCGTCGACGGCCAGGTGTTCTTCGATCGTCGCCACGACATTGAGCTACGTGCGGCGTTAGCCGAGGAAAAGGAGATTCTGATGCAGCGCCAGCAGGTCACGCGTGGCGACGCGGAGCAGCGCGGGAGACCGGCCAGCATGCAGCAGCCAACATCCGACGGCCACCCAGGCCTCGGGGAGGGTTCCGGGCGATGAAGGTGAGCACGATGAGATCCACGCTGGCGGCAGCTGTCCTGGTTGTAGCGGGCACAGCGGCCGCCGCGCCGCAAGACGTCCTGGTGATCCGTGGCGGCCGCGTCCACACGATGGTGGACGAGAGCGCCATCGACAACGGCACGGTGGTAATTCGGAACGGCCGCATCGCTGCGGTCGGCGGCCCCGAGACAGCGATCCCGGCGGGTGCGCGAGTAATCGACGCCGCCGGGCTACAGGTGTTCCCGGGCTTCTTCGACGCCGTTACACAGCTGGGTCTCACCGAGATCGCTGCGGTGGCGGTGACATCGGACTTTCGTGAGCTGGGCGACAACAACCCGCAGCTACTGGGGGCAACGGCCGTGCATCCCGCCAGCGAGATCCTGCCGGTGAGCCGATCGAACGGGCTCACCCATGCGGTCGCCGCTCCGCAGGGCCCGGGCATCGCCGGGCAGGGCTCCTTGATCCATCTCGACGGCTGGACGGTTGAGGAGATGTTGATCAGCGACGGCGTGTACATGGCCGTACAGTGGCCAACCGTACAGACACGCGGCCGCGACCGCACCACCCGCCGACCCATCCACCGTACCTATGGGGAAGCGAAGGAGCTTTACGACCAGTCGATTGCCGACCTGGAGGCGCTGCTCGCAGACGCGCGACGATACGCCGCGGCCGATGTCGGCGACGACCCGACGCGACGAAACCTGAAGCTCGAGGCGCTCGCCTTGGTAGCTGACGGCGATATGCCGATGCTCGTCACGGTCAATACCGAGCGCGGCATCGGCGACGCAGTGGATTTCGCCGAGCGCAACGATGTGCGGATCATCATAGCCAGAGGACGAGACGCCTGGAAGGTCGCCGAGATGCTTGCAGAGCGTGGCGTGCCGGTCATTCTCGGCCCAACGCAATCCCTGCCAGGGAGCGACGACGATCCCTACGACGCCCCCTACGCGGCACCGGCAAAGCTGCAGGCAGCAGGCGTACAGTTCGCTATCTCGACGTTCAACGCGTCTGCTGCCCGGACGCTCCCTTACGAGGCCGCACAAGCGGTCCCGTTCGGACTCTCGCATCACGATGCGCTGCGCGCCATCACCATCAGCCCGGCCGAGATCCTCGGCGTCGACGACCAGCTCGGGGCCATCGAGGTCGGCAAGCTCGCTAACCTGTTGATCAGCGACGGCGACCCACTCGAGACCACCACGCAGATCGAGCATGTCGTCATCGCCGGCCTGCCAGTTGATCCCAGGGACAACAAACACGACTGGCTATACGAGCGGTACAGCGGCAGACCGCGCCGCACAGGAGAGCAACGATGAGTTCGATATTCGAACGGCGCGAAGGGCAACTCCCACAGTGCGCTGTAAGGCTGACGTTTGCGCTAGTCGTGGGGCTGACCATGGCGTGCACACCGGCGTCGGGGGGATCCGACCTGGACGGCTCGCTAGCTGACGATGGGATCGAGTTCCGCGAGGCGTGGATCCCGATGCCCGACGGCGTAAGGCTAGCCGCCGACCTCTGGGTTCCTGAGAGCGCCGACGCCACAGCAACATACCCGGTGCTACTGGAGTACCTCCCCTACCGAAAGAACGAATCGAGATCGCGCAACTACTCGATGTACTCCTACTTCCTCGAGCACGGCTACGTCGTCGCACGGGTCGATATTCGCGGCAGCGGCGTCAGCGAGGGCAGGCTGATCGAGTACGAGTACACCGATCAGGAGCAGGAAGACGGCGAGGTCGTCATCGACTGGCTTTCGAAGCAACCGTTCGCCAACGGCAACGTCGGCATGTTCGGCATCTCCTGGGGCGGCTTCAACTCCATCCACATGGCGATGCGCAACCCTCCGGCGCTCAAGGCGATCATCGCCATTGAGGCGACCGACGATCTGTATGAAGACGACGTCCACTACATGGACGGCATCGCCCACGTCGACGCCTACGAGGCCGGCCAGGATCTGGCGAACATCGTGCCGCCAGCGCCCGACTACATCATCGACGACGCGTACTTCGAAAACCGGTTCGACACCAAGCCGTGGATGCTGATCTACAAGTCTCAGCAACTGGACGGGCCGTTCTGGGACCGCGCCTCACTCAACACTCGATACGACTCGATCAAGATTCCCACGTTCGTGATCGGCGGCTGGTACGACGGTTATCGCGACAGCGTGCCGCGCATGCTCGAACACATGGACGCGCCGGTGAAGGCAATGGTGGGACCCTGGGCCCACTCGCTGCCGCACAATGGCTATCCGAAACCGCAGATGGAGTGGCGCCACGAGGCGGTGCGCTGGTACGACCAGTGGCTCAAAGGCGAGGACACCGGGATCATGGACGAGCCGGCGTTTGCCGTCTACGTGCGCAACTGGTACCCACCAGACATGTCGCTGGAGGAGATCCCCGGAGAATGGCGCTTCGAGGAGGGCTTCCCGCTCGAGCGCACCGAGTACCGCGACATGTTCCTTGGCGCCGACAACTCGCTCGGCGCGCCCGCCGCACGTGCTGGCACGCACTCCCTCGAATACGACCCGACGGTCGGCATGGAGGGCGGCGGACCGGTGATGTGGTGGGGCGACCTGACGCCCAATCAGCAGCCGATGGATGACGCCAGCCTGGTCTACGACAGCGCGCCGCTCGACGAGGAAATCGAGATCCTCGGATTTCCGCGGGCCTTCCTGAACGCCTCTGCCGATGCGCCGCTGGCGAGCTGGGTGGTGCGGCTGTCGGACGTCGCTCCGGACGGGTCGGTGACCCAGGTCGCCGGCGCCGGGTTCAACGGCACGCATCGAAACTCCTCGCAGACCCCGGAGGCACTCGAGCCCGGTCGCGAGTACCCACTCGAGATCGAGCTCCACTTCACCTCGTGGGTCTTCCAGCCCGGGCACCGGATTCGCGTCGCCGTTACCAATTCCCAGTGGCCGATGTTCTGGCCCACTCCCTACTCGATGACGACCTCGCTGCGATTGGGAGGCGCAGACGCGACGCGCATGGTTCTACCGGTGATCCCCTACGAGGATCGTCCGGCGCCCGAGTTCCTACCTCCGGCGGAGCGTGGACCGAGGCTGCCGGGCTTCGGGCGAGCGGAGAGCCGGGCTGAAGACGAAGCGACGACATCTGGATACGCCGAAGTCGAGGGGATGGTGTACGACGAGGAGACCGGCAAGGCAACGCTCGTGGCGACGAACAGCGGCGGGACCGGGTATCCCTGGGCGCAGGCCCGCAACACGCAGAAGATCATCCACTCGACGAACAAGCACGATCCGGCCGACACCTCGGTGCGCACCGAGTACACGAGGACGATCCTCGTCGACGACCGTGAGCTACTCTTCGAGGCTGTCCTCGACTTCCACACCGACCTCGAGAATTTCTACTACGTCTACACGCGCAAGCTCTTCGAAAACGGCGAACTGCTGCGTGAAAGGACCTGGGACGAGACGATTCCGCGAGAATTTCACTGAGTTGACCGGCCATGACGCGCGCCCCCCGGAGCGCGTCATGGCCGTCTGCCGATTGCTCGAACAGGGCCGTGAGCCGGGCTGCCTAGCGTGGTGGCACCGGCGCCGGCATCTCCTCGGAGCGGAAGCGCGGCAGCAGCTCGTCGCGCATAGCCAGCTCGTAGACCGTCGAGGCAACCACGACGGCCGCCGCCTTGATGTCGTCCTCGACGACGCGCTCGTAGGTATCCAGGTTGGTGTGCCAGGTGTGGCTGCCGTACTCGATGGGGTCCTGGAAGAAACCGATGCCGGGCAGGCCGGCGGCGTTGAACGAGGTCGAGTCGGTGCCGCCGCGCCGGCGGCTGGGGGTGTCGATCCCCCCCACCACGCCCAGTTCGGCGAGCGGCGCCAGGATCGCCCGCAGGGTGTCGCCGGTCTCCGGCGGACCGAACACCGAGGCGCCGCGCGGCCGCCCGGTACCGGAATCGATGTTCAGGTAGCCGCCGAAGTCAGCGTAGCCGGGCTTGGGATCCTCGAACGTGCCGAAGTGCTCCGCCACATAGGCTTGCGAACCCAGCAGTCCCTGCTCCTCGCCTCCCCATAACGCCACCCGGATCGTGCGCCGCGGCTCGACGTCGAGCGCCGCCAGAATCCGCGCCGCCTCCAGCATGATGGAGCAGCCGGTGGCATTGTCGGTCGCGCCGGTAGCCGCATGCCACGAATCGAGGTGTCCGCCGAGCATCACCACTTGGTCGGGCATCTCAGTTCCGCGGATCTCGGCGATCGCGTTGTATACCGTCGCACCCTCGGGATACCAGCGGTTGACGATCTGGACCTCGAGCTGCACTTCGTCACCGTCGGCGACCAGGCGCGCGATGCGACCGTAGTCCTCGTTGCGCATCACCAGCGTCGGCACTGCCTTGTCGGCATCGTAGGTGCGGTTGCTGAAGGCGCGAATCTGGCCGTGCCGGCGACCGGCGTCGTTGACCCGCACGGCGGCACCGTTGGCGACCAGGAATTCGTCGATCCGGGCGCTGACCTGACGCGTCGACAAGGCGCCTTCGGGCCGCTCAGGGGGCTCGCGACGCGGCAAGCCGCGACGCTCCTCGGGCGGAATGGTGGGGTCCACGCGGCGCTGCACCTCGTCGTCGGCACGCCGCTTGAGCGCCGCATCGAACTCCACCCCGAGTGCCGCCGGGGCCCCCACCAGCACGATCCGCCCACGAACCTGCTGTGCATACCTGGACAGGTGCGCATCCAGCTCCTCGGCGGTCGGCTGTTCCGCGGCGGTCGGCGCGAGGTGAACGACGCTGGTCCGCACCGTCCCCTTGGTGCTCGGCGTCCATGCCAGTACCTCGGCGACGAGGGTGTCCTGAACCGGTGAGACCAGGTAAACCGCGTGCCGTTCTGTTGCCCATCCTGGTCGGCCGAAATCGAAGGGCTCCAAGTGGCCGTTGGTGAGCCCCCAAGAAACCATCTGCCGCACGGCCCACTCGCCGGCAAGACGCAGATTCGGCGATCCGGTCAGCCGCGGACCGTACCGATCGGTCAGGAAGTGCAACGTGCGCATGATCTCCGACCGGTCCATTCCCTCGGCCAGGATGCGCGCCAGCATCGCGTCGTCGGCAGCCACAGCAGCACTACCGAAAACCGGGGATAGGAGGGGAATGATAAGCAGTGCGGCAGCAACGGCGGCAGTTTTGCGCATCGGCCTCATCACGACGGAGAGTTGAACAGGCTCATCGCACTGTACCTGGACCAGCCCGGGTACGACAGCGTTACCCGGGAGCTCGAAAGGTCGCCGCCCTGACGGTACGCAGGCGTCATCGCGTAGCGTGCCCCACGGCGGCCGCGAGCGCCTAGTTCCGTCGAATCACCTGGCCCGGCAGGGCGCCCGTGTGCTCTCCGTTCTCGAGCACGATCTCGCCGTTCACCAGCAAGTGGGCAACGCCCTCGGCAAGCTGATGGGGCGCCTCGAATGTGGCCAGATCGCGGATCGTCTGTGGATCGAATACGACAATGTCGGCCTTGTTGCCCACCATCAGCGTGCCACGGTCCTGCAGGCCTAGCTGCTCGGCCGGCAACCCGGTCATCTTGTGGATCGCGTCAGTCAGGGTAAGCACGCCGCGCTCGCGTACGTAGCGTGCCAGCACCCGCGGGAAGGTGCCGTAGGAACGGGGATGCGGATGGGATTGCGCCAGCTCGCCGGCCGGCGCCAGCGCCGATCCATCGCTGCCGATGCTGGTCCACGGCAAGGTCAACGCCTGCTCCAGGTCTTCCTCTCGAATGCCGAAGAAGATAGCGCCGGCGCTGGCGCCCGATCGTTCCACGAGCTCCAGAATCGTGTCGACGGCATCTGCGCCCATCTCCTCGGCGATCTCGGCGATCGTCATGCCCTGGTAGGAGCGGTGTCCTTCGTAGGGTGTGCGTGAAAGCAGCACCGTCTCGGGAGTCCCAGCCGGAATACCCTTCGCCAGGTGGTCGGCAACCTCCTGCCGAATACGGCCACGAAGAATCGGGTCGCCAAGACGCGCTGTGAGCGCCGCGGATCCGCCCTCGCGCGCCCAGTCGGGAATCCGCAGGTTCAGCGTCGACGAGCTCGCGACATACGGATAGACGTCGGCGTAGACATCCAATCCCTCGTCGCGCGCCGCCTCCACCACCTGTACGGCCGCCAGAAACGGTGAACGCTCGTGGTGCACCTTGCTGCGCGTACCCGAGTACTTGAAGTGCAGGATATGCACCGACAGACCGGCATCGCGTCCGATGCGCACCGCTTCCTCGACAGCAGCCACCAGCTCGTCAGCCTCGTCGCGTATATGGCTCGTGTAGAAGCCCCCGTGCGCCGCGGCGACCTTGGCAAGCTCGATCAGCTCCTCCGTCGACGCATAGCGATTCGGGATGTAGATCAGGCCACTCGAAAGACCGAAGGCGCCGTCGCGCATCGCCTGCTCGACGTACCCCTTCATTTCCTCGAGCTGCCGGGGCGTGGCCGGCACGTCGTCAAGCCCGACCACCCCGGCCCGTAGCGCTCCCGAACCCACCGTGGACAACACGTTGACGCTGATGCCTTGCTGCTCGAGCAGGGCGAAGTACTCCGCGAAGGTCGTCCATGCTTCACCCTCCGACCCGTCGGCCGAATCGCTGTCGCCCGAAGCGCTCGTAACGCGACGAAACACCGGGGCAGCGGAGCCGGATTCTCCGAGCAGCTCGGTCGTGACCCCCTGCTTCACCTTCGACAATGCACGCCCATCCACTAGCAGCGTCCGATCGGAGTGCGAGTGCATGTCGATGAAACCGGGCGCCACTGCCAGACCGGTGGCGTCGATCTCCACATCACCGGAGGCGCCCGACAGGTTCCCGACGACTGCCACCAGCTCGCCCTGGATCCCGATGTCCACCCGTTGCGACGCGCCGCCAGTGCCGTCGAACACGTCCCCGCCACGGATGAGAACGTCGAAGTGGGCGTCGGACTCGGCACATGCGACGAGCATCAGCAGGACGGGCAGCGCCGGGAAGACACCTCCGAGGCAACGAACTCTTCTTCCTCTCGTATTTGCTTCTCGGTTCATGATCAACGATCCCCGTCGAATGTCGTCCGTAGCAAGGCGTCTGGCGGCTCGATTCTCTCTCACTCTGGCCGTAGGCTAAACCAAACGGAGGAGGAAGGATGCGGACACGTCACGGCACACATCTGTTCACCACCATCATCCTGTTGTGCGGCGCGCTGGCCGTCTTCACGGCATGTACATCCGCCAACGAGGGTCCGGGCGATGAGCCCCTGCAGGTCGTGAAATTGACGATCGAGCGAATCCACACGGCCATGCAGGCGGGCGAGCTGACCGCACGGCAGTTGGTCGAGGCCTATCTGGCGCGGATCGACGCCTACGACAAGCAGGGGCCGGCGCTCAACGCCATCGTCACACTGAACCCCAGGGCGCTGCAGCGAGCCGACGAGCTCGATGCCGCGCTGGCCTCCGGGGGGCTCGTCGGGCCACTTCACGGCATCCCGATGATCGTCAAGGACAACTACGATACTTCCGACATGCAAACGAGCGCTGGCTCTGCGGCTCTCGCCGGCTCCGTACCGCCTGACGACGCCTTCCAGGTGCAGCGAATTCGACAGGCCGGCGCAATCGTCCTGGCCAAGTCCCACATGGCGGAGTGGGCCTTTTCGCCGTACCAGACGGTCGGTAGCATCATTCCCGGCTACACGCGCAATCCGTATGCGCTCAACCGTGTCCCGGCTGGCAGCAGCGGCGGTACCGGCGCATCCGTGGCAGCGAGCTTCGGCGTAGTTGGACTCGGAACCGACACCGGCAACTCGATCCGCGGGCCCTCGTCACACAACCTGCTCGCCGGAATCCGCTCGACGATGGGCCTGACCAGCCGCGACGGCATCGTTCCGCTCGACCTGTACCACGACATCGGCGGACCGATGGGACGGACTCTAGCCGACGCGGTGGCCGTGTTCGACGTCATTGCCGGGTACGACCGGGCCGACGAGGTGACCGCCCGAAGTCGCGACGATCGGGAGGATGGGACGCCCAGACGAGCCACCAGCTACCTCGACTACCTGCGCGATGGGGCGCTCGCAGGATCCCGGATCGGGGTCGTTAGACAGCTCTCGGAAACCGAAACCACCGACGCCGAGATCCAGGAAGTGTTTGAGCGCGCGCTCGAGGACATGCGAGCACTGGGAGCCGAGACGGTCGACGTGGAGATCGTCGAGCTCGATACCATCCCCGGCGACGAGCGCTGGTGCGACCGATTTCGCTACGACCTCGAAGCCTACCTTGCATCGCTCGGGGAGGCCGCGCCCTATGTGACTGTGGCCGAGATCATCGAATCGCGGAAATTCCACGGATCGGTGAGAAACGGCCTGGAGGAATCGCTGGGCGCCACCGGCGACCCCGATGATGACCCGGCATGCCATACGGCTCGCGCCAACGGGCGACGGCTCGCCGACGGCATACAGCGGGTAATGGAAACGAACCGACTCGACGCGCTCGTCTACCCGACCTGGAGCAATCCACCGCGGCTCATCGGCGATATGCAAAGCCCCGCCGGCGACAACAGTCAGGATCTGTCACCCCACACCGGATTCCCTGCCATCACCGTGCCGATGGGGTTCACCCGTCGCCTGGCCGACACGCCCGGCTCGCGACCCTACGGAGGCCCCGGTCTCCCGGCGGGCATCACGTTCCTGTCGACAGCGTGGAACGAGCCCCGACTCATTGAGCTTGCCTACTCGTACGAGCAGGCGACGCAACATCGCCAGCCACCGTGGACCACACCGTCGCTACCAGCCCTTGGCGCGGAAGAACAGCAGTAAGACGATGACGGTCACCGCCATGATGCCAAGCGCCATGAAATAGCCCAGCGGCCAGGCGAGCTCCGGCATGTTCTGGAAGTTCATGCCGTAGATGCCAGCGATCAGCGTCATCGGCATCATGATCGACGCGAAGAGCGTCAGCACCTTCATGGTTTCGTTGAGCTTCTGGCCTTGCAGCGAGCGGTAGGCGTCGAGCGAGCTATTGATCATCTCGCGATCTCGCCGCGCTTGTTAATGCTCACTGGTCGCTTTGTCCGGAGATCCGGATCCAACGCCCTCGCGTGCGGCGACTCAACGTGGAACCGAAACCGCGAGTTTCATCAGCGTAGCGGTCGTTTGGATGATCGTGTTGATCCGGTACAGTTACGCGTCGGGCTGATCGTCCGAGCCAATTCCGAAGCACCGAGCCACTCCGATGCCGATGACGTCCTGCCGCAACACCCTCCACGCCTCCGCTTGCGCTCTCGCCGCCGTCGTTTGCGGCGCCGTGGCGCTCGTACCCGTACCACCCGACGGTCAAGCGGCCCTGATGCCCCCACCAACAGGGTTCGCGCCGCAACACGTCGAGGCGCAGCTTGCCTGCGAGGCTCGACTGATGGAACTGCCGCGCCCGGCGCAGTTTCGCGGCCACCTGGAGACCATCACCCGGGTGCCGCACCCGGCCGGGTCGACCGCCCAGCGCGACGTCGAGAACTACCTGGCCCAGGTGATGGAGAACGCCGGTCTCGACGTCGAACGCTACCCCTACGACGTGTACCTCCCGCAGCTCACCGACGACGTGGCTGCCGAGATCGTCACTCCCGACCGCCTGCCGTTGTCGAACCGAGAGCCGGCGCTGCCGGAGGATCGCTTCTCGGGACACCCGGACCTGCTCAATGGCTGGAATGCCTACTCGGGCTCGGGCGACGTGACCGCGCAGGTCGTGTACGCCAACTTCGGTCGCAAGGAGGACTTCGACTACCTCGATGAGATCGGCGTGTCGATCGTCGACAAGGTGATGATCGCCCGTTACGGAGGCAACTTCCGAGGCTACAAGGTGAAGTTCGCGCAAGAACGCGGCGCCGCCGGCGTGATCGTATTCAACGACCCTGGCGAGGCGCTCGGCATTGACGAATACCCGCAAGGACCGAACATGAGCGCCGGCACGATCCAGCGCGGCTCGGTGCTGACGCTCAACTACACCGGCGACCCGCTCACCCCCTTCGAGCCCGCCTATACCGTCGACTCCGGCATCCGAGTGAACCGGTTGGATCCGTCCGAGGTGGCACTGCACACAATTCCAGTGCTACCCCTCGGCTACGGCGCCGCATCGCAGATCCTCGAGCGCATGACCGGAGAGGTGGCTCCGGAGGAGTGGCACGGCGGCATCGCCGTCCCCTATCGCTTCACCGGCGGCGATGATCTGACGGTGCGGGTGCGAGTGAACCAGCCCAAGGCGCTGACCCGCGCGGTGAACGTCGTCGGTACGGTGCGTGGCAGCGAGCTACCCGACGAGTGGGTTATCTTCGGATCGCACTACGATCCCTGGGGGTTCGGCGCCATCGATCCCAATGGCGGCACCGCGATGTTGTTGACCATGGCCGAGGCACTCGGCCAGCTCGCTGAGAACGGCTGCCGGCCGCGTCGCTCGATACTGATCGCCCACTGGGACGCCGAGGAGTACGGCATCATCGGATCCGCCGAATGGGTCGAACAGTTCCGCGACGATCTCGACGCCAAGGCGGTCGCGTACATCAATGCCGACTCGGCAGTATCGGGACCGAGGTTCGCATCGTCGGCCTCGCCGTCGCTGAAGGGACTGATCATCGAGGCCACCAAAGCAGTCGATTACCCGAAGACCAGTACGACAGTCTACGGCGAGTGGATGCGAGCCTCCGAGCAAGACGGGCCGCGCATCGGCAACCTCGGCGGTGGGTCAGACCATGTCGGCTTCTACACCCATGTCGGAGTGCCGTCGGGCTCGCTGGGCTTCGGTGGCGACGGCGGCGTCTATCACTCCAACTACGACAACTTCGCCTGGTACGAGCGCTTCGGTGACCACGAATTCGTCTACGGCCCGACCCTGGCGCGGGTCGACGGCGTGCTGGCGCTCCGACTGGCCAACGCCGATGTGCTCCCCTACGACGTCGAGCGCTACGCCACAGACCTCGAGACGCACGCCGGCACCCTGCGCGAGCTCGCTGCCGAACGCGACATCGAAGTACAGTTCGAGAATCTGTCGGAGGCAACGGCACGCTTGGCTCAGGCTTCTCGCCGCTACGTCGTAGCACGCGACGCCGCCGTCGTTCAGCGACGCTTCCCGGATACCGAGCTGCGTGCCATCAACCGCTTGTTGCTGTCGCTCGAGCGGGCTCTGTTGCATGAGGAGGGACTCCAGGAGCGTCCCTGGTACCGGTCTCTCTACGCGTCGCCCGACCCATTCAGCGGCTACGCGTCGTGGATGCTACCGGGGCTCCGCTATGAGATCGAGACCGACAACCCCGATCGGCTGGCCTTCTGGGAGACGGTCTACACAGACACCGTCGACGAGCTATCGCGGCGCGTCGATGCGTTGACCGAGGCGCTGGCGGGCGGATCCTCCTCCGACGGAAGTAAGCGATGAGTCGAGCGCTGGCGCTGCTGCTGCTCGGGAGCCGATAGGCGATAATCGAAGAGATCCGTCGCCACCGTGCCGGCGCCCCCGCCGAGGTTGATCGATGTCCGCTACCCGACCGCGCGTTCCCAAGCCCATCTGGAGCTTCTGGTCTCTGGCACTCGCCGTGATCGTTGTCGTGCGCTACGTCCTCGACGTCGAGGTCGGCATCATGAACGGCATCACGCTCGGGCTGCTGTTGTTTCTTGTTGCTCCGGTCACCTTCGGCTGGTTCGTATTCCTCTCCGGATGGCCGCAGCGCATCCGATACGTCACCGCCTGCACCCTCGTGCTGGCCTTGCTCGGGCTCGCGGCACTCTACGAATTCAACGGCTACCGCGGCGACATGATGCCGATCTTCACCTCCCGTTTCGCCGCCAGCGTCGATAGCATTCCTGAAGTGGCCGAGCCGGGAACGATAGCTATCGACGTGCTGAGCACGACGCCCTACGATTTTCCGGGCTTCCTGGGTGCCAACCGCGACCTCCGCATCGACAACGTGGTGCTGGCCACCGACTGGGAGGCCAAGCCGCCCGAGCTTCTGTGGCGCCAGCAGATCGGTGCCGGTTGGAGCGGCTTCGCGGTGGTCAACGGGTTCGCCGCCACGCTCGAGGAGCGCGATGGTCTCGAGCTGGTAACACTCTACGACGCGCGCACCGGGGCGCCGCTCTGGCAACGTCACATCGGTGGAGAGTACGACAACGTTCTCGGCGGGCGCGGGCCGCGCAGCACGCCGACGATCGACAGTGGAAACGTCTACGTTCTAGGCGTCTCGGGCAACCTGGTGGCCCTGGACGGCGCTACGGGTGATCTGCTTTGGGAGCACGACCTGCTAGCCGAGTACGGTGTCTCCGACGCCGAGGAGTCGGCGGCGATGACGCATGGCCGCGCCGGCTCGCCGCTGATCGTGCGCCACATGCTGATCACCGGGGTGGGTGGGTCGCGCGCCCGGCGCGTGTCGGTTGCGGCCTACGACAAGCACTCCGGGGTGCTGCTCTGGGAAGCCGGAGACCACCAGGCGGGGATGGCATCGCCGCGTCTGGCACATCTGGCGGGACGCGAGCAGGTGCTGCTGGTGAACCAGAACGTGGTGAGCGGCCACGACCCCGACACCGGAGCGGTGCTGTGGGAGTTCGAGTGGCCGGGCATCTCGTCCGCCGATTCCAACGTCTCGCAGGCAGTGCCGGTAGAGCCGAACCGCGTCTTCATCTCCAAGGGCTACGGCGGCGGCGCGGCGCTGTACGAGCTCGACCCGGAGCCTGGCGGCAGGTTTACTGCCCGGCAGCTCTGGCATGAGCCGCGCCTACTTCGCACCAAGCTCACCAATGTGGCCATGCGCGACGGCTACGCCTACGGCCTGTCAGAGGGCATCCTCGAGTGCGTCGAGGTGGCCACCGGCGAGCGCGCCTGGAAGGCCGGCCGCTACCATCACGGCCAGATTCTGCTGGTGGGAGAAGCGCTGCTGGTGCTCACCGAGGACGGCGAGCTGGTGATGGTCGAGGCCTCTCCCGAGAACCGCAACAACGTCCTCGGCCGCTTCCAGGCGATCAACGGCCACACATGGAACAACTTCGCCCTCTACGGCGATATCTTGCTGGTACGCAACGCACAGGAGTCGGCGGCGTACCGGTTGCCGGTTGCCGGCGGGTCGGAGCTCGTCGCAGCCCGATAGCACCGATTACTGCTCCTGATTACGAGTACGGTGCCGCTTGCAGGAGCACTAGTCTTCCGGATAGGTGCGCAGGCGCTCGTATCCGATCATGTCGTCATCGAGATGAAGCCACGAGGCCTGGCTGCTGGTGTACACATGGTGGGTTGGCCGAACAGATTCAGGCTCGTCCATGCTCGCCACGGTCACGTCGAGCTCGGCGGATCCCTCGCGCTCGTAGGTCAGCTGAGTTCCGCACTGGTTGCAGAAGGCGCGCCGAACCGGTGTAGGCCAGTCCGAGGTGTAATCGTAGTAGCTTGGCGAGCCGGCGGTCCACTCGAGGTCGGCCTTGTCGATCTCGACCCAGGCCAGCAATGGCGCGCCGCTGATGCGCTGACAATCGCGACAATGACAGATCGCCGCGTCAAGGGGGCGCTGTCCCCGATAGCGCACCGCACCGCAGAAGCAACCGCCCTCGAACCTAGCATCACCGGCCATGCTGGAATCCTCCATGGGAGCCGGATGAGTCGAGTGATGGGCTGCCGGCTCGAATGCTGATCATGCAGCGCCGACAGATCGTATCAGCAGACCTACATGAGACGGCTCACGCCGTTCCAACGTGCCACCTCGGCAGGATCGCGGACACCGAGGGAGATCCACTCGCGTGCCTCCTGCGGGTCGGAGCCGGCGGAGGCCCAGGAGGACGCGATGCGGCCGCCAATATATGCCGACAGCCACGGCCGAGCCTCCTGCGGCGTGAACCCGCGCCACATGAAACCAGCCGCTACCAACGGATCCTGGGCACCGACGTCCATCCAATCAATCGCCTGGCGGGCGTTGAGCCCGGCAGCGAACCAGCGCCCCGCAGCATGCGGGCCAAACCCGGCAGTCTCCCAAATAGTATTTTGCGCTTCCGGAATGCCGACGTCAGCGTAGTCGAACACACCGGTATAGAGGCTGAACACATGACAGATGTCGACCACCCGCTCTGCAAGATTGGCTGGTAGTAACAGCGACGAATCGAGCAGGCGCGCCAGATCCCGATCGTCCGGCTCGATCTCTCGACCGCTGAAGCGATCCAAGAGGACGTCAGCCTCCTCGACCTTCCGGCGGCTGGTCAGCAGGCGGTGCCGCCAGCGACCAGCCTCGAGCGGAGCATGCGCCTCGGTCCATCGCAGCATGCCGAGGATACTCGTCTCGCTCGCGCAGGCCGCCTCACAGTGGGTGGCAACGCGCACGCTGCGGGCGAAGGAATCGTCCCCAAGCACCTTCAGATCACTGGACTGGATCAGCTCGCCGATAAGGGAGCGTATCCGCCCCTCGGCGACGTGTAGGAGCCGCCAGGCGCGCGACGCCTCATCGCTGAGGAGTGGCCGTTCGGAGAGTGAAAAGAGCGTCTCGCCCTGCAGCGCCCCGCGCTCCCACGCCTGGATGCGGCGGAGCGAGTGCTCCGCCTGGGCGAGCTCGTCATCGCGGTCGATCTCCGGCTCGAGCCGGCACAAGGAACGCTCGAAGATCCACATGCCCGTGTAGGCGGCCGATAACCCGTTGACGAACGCCTGCGTCAAACGTAGATCGTCGACCTGGGCTGGGTGGGGAGCAGCCCGGGGTATGGATCGGAGTGAGTTCGCCCTTGGTTGAGTGATCATTTTGCGCCGTAGTCAATGCCATTGTTAGTTTGTATTAGTTACAAATAGTTAATAAACCATATATAAGTCAATAGTCGAACGGAAAAAGATTAAAATAATTAATATTTGCTTGTATTTCATGCTAATCATTTGATCCAGATATTTTTAGATCAATTAAAATGCCAGAGAGCATCTTTACCCTCGATAGAGCGGACACGCCCTGCCGTCGGCGGGCGTCACAGAGCAAGGCGGCCCGCCGTGATCCACGGCCCGGTAGTACCTCCATGCGGCCGTTCCCGGACAAGAAAAGGGCCGCCGGCACTGACCGGCGGCCCTCGAACTTGGACCTGGGTGGAATGTCGGGCGGGCGGAACCGCGTCCCCGGGATCTCCTCCGTCTACTGGATCCCGGCTTCCGGAGAGGGACTGTAGCTGTCCGACCAGTACATGCCCTGCACCTCCCGCTGGCGCGGGTAAACTTCGGCAAGCGTGGCACCGTCGTACAGTCGGCCGTCCTTCATCACTCGGTGAACGCGGCCGGTATTGCGGATGTTCTCCAATGGATTGGCGTTGAGCACGACCAGATCGGCGATTTTCCCCGGCTCGATCGAACCCAGATCGTTGTCCAAACCAATGCCCTCCGCACCGTAGATCGTCGCTACGCGAAGCGCGTCGTGGTTCGCCATGCCGCCGGAGGCGATCATCCACAGCTCCCAGTGGTATCCCAGGCCGTCGAGCTGGCCGTGGCTGCCTACACCACCTCGGCCACCGGCCTCAATGATGCGCTTGAGCACCTCGGCGTGGCCCTCGAAGGCGTACTCCTCGTCCATGAACCAGCCGCCGGGACCTGGACTCCCGCCGCTCCCGGCACCCCGTCGCCGGGCTTTCGGTGCCAACGCGGAATAGGGAAAGAAACGCTGGATCTTGGGATCGTTGTACGGGTTCTCGTTGGTGTAGAAGTAGTTCTCGCCGAACGGTCCCCCGTAGCTCACCACCAACGTCGGCGAGTAGGTGATCCCGGTTTGGGCGAACAGCTGCACGACGTCTTCGTACAAGGGGTAAATCGGCATGGCGTGCTCCTGCCCCGGATAGCCGTCGATCGCCATCGTCAGGTTGTACTCGAGGTCGAGCCCACCCTCGGTGGTCGGCATGAGCTCCTGCTCACGCGCCGCGTTGATGATCCACTGGCGTGTCTGGCGGTTGCCCGACATGTACATCTTGATGGTGTTGGTCTGGTAGTACTCGGAGTAGCGCTTGAGCACGTCACGGGCATGGTCGGCGTCGCGCCAGCGCTCGCCGGAGAATACTCCCGGACCGGTCGAATAGACGCGCGGACCAATGAGCTCTCCAGTCTCGACCTTGTCGGAGTAGGTCAGCACATCGGTGGTACCGGTCTGCGGGTCGCGTGTGGTTGTCACCCCGTAGGCCAGGTTCGCGAGGTACATCCACAACTGTTGCTTGTGCAGACCCCAGTTCGGCCGCATGTGGGCATGCGTATCAACGAAGCCTGGCACGATGGTCTTGCCGCGCAGATCGATGCGCTCGGCGCCGTCCGGGATCTGCACGCGGCCGCGCCGACCGACGGCCTTGATGCGGTTGCCCTCGACCACGATGTCGGCATTGTCAATGACCTCGTCGCCGTTCATGGTGATGACGCGGGCGCGCCGCAGCACTACGGTGCTGGTTGAGAGATCGCGCGTCGCCACGACCACGACGCGCTTCTCGAAGGGCTTGTAGCTCTTGTCGTCTTCCTCGGCGGCATCAACGTCGTCCTCACCTGCAGCGTCGTCGTCGTCCTCCGCTTCGTCTTCTTTGTCCGACTCGACCTTCTGCTCCTTCGCCTTGCGCTTCTTCTCGGCCTCGATCTCCTCGTCAACGCGCTCGGCCTCATCGAGGTCATAGGTCACATGAGCGTTGCCGATCGACCAGTGCACCGTCTTGCCGTCGGCACTCCACGCCGGAAACTCGCCGCCAATATCCGTGAGCTTGCGCACCGGGACCGGCGCACCAGAGAGGTCCGCGATCGAGATCGACGGCGCCGCGGCGCCAACCAGCGGAATGGCGCCAATGGCGTATAGATCCATGCTGACCCGTGCCAGCGCCTGGTCGCCGGTGGGGGCGATCTTTACCCAGTTGGCGGGCGGTAGGGGGCCCTCCGCCCCCGGCGTCGGTGGTCCGCTGACCTTGAGATGCGCCTTCAGATCGGTGCCATCCCAACGGAGCGATATCAGGCCGTCGTTGCCAGCGTATAGATAAATACGCTTGGGATCGGCGCTGAAGTGAGGTGCGCTGCGACCACTCATCGGAGTAATGCGCGTCCAGTCGCCGCCGCCTGCCGGGATCCACACCAGATCGGCGGTCGACGCCCTGCCGAAGGACCGGCCTGTGGCCTCCTGATAGTCACGCGCCGGGCCGCGAACGGCGACGATGCGCCCGCCGTCGGGCGACCACACCACCTGCGTGTAGGTGCCGTTCATGGTCGTCAACCGTCGCGCCGTACCGCCGGCGGCGGGGACCGCGGAAATGTGCCCTCCGTCGAACTGGTCCCAGGTCACGAACGCCAGCGTGTCGCCGTCGGGTGACCAGGCCGGCATGGCCTCCACGTCATCCGAGTCGGTCAAGCGGCGCGGATCGCCATCGGGCCAGTCCATCACATAGAGTCGATCGAGCGCGGTGAACGCCAGTTGGCGGCCATCGGGTGAGGGCGCTGCATCGCGGATTTGACGAACCTCGAACTGCGGACGATCGTCGACCGGATAGTCGAAGTCGAGCTTGGGGCCAGCCTCGAGCTCCACTTCGGCAACAAACTGGATCTCGACGGCGGCGGAGCCATCGATCGGCACGCGCCAGATCTTACCGCCATACGACGCAACGAGCTCCGAGGAGTCAGGCGTAAAGGACATGCCGGGAAGCACGTCTCGCGAGGCGATGGATTCCTGATCATCTCGTTGTACCGGATACGCCAGCCAACGTTCGTCGCCGGTGTCGAGGTCGCGGAGTCGGAGCCCGGTCTTGTCCTCGTGTCGGGTTCCGTAAGCCAGCCACTTTCCGTCCGGCGAGAGCGTCGGCCGGAACGCCGAGCCGTACCGTGAGCTGCGCTGACTCACCTTTCCGGTCTGGCGGTCATACACCGCCAGCTGGTACTGGGGAAAGATGGCGTTGTACTGCCACGGTCCAGTGCGCGTGGCGAACCAGACCCACCGATCATCGGCGCCGAAGGCCGGCCCCATCTGACGAACCGCGCCAGTGGCCTCTCCGAGCTGGATCCCGTCGCCACCCTTGTCGACGTGGATCAGGTAGAGCTTCTGCGTGCGGAAACCGGCCGCCGCCCGCGAAGCGACGATGTACTCCCCGTCCGGGGTCCATTCAGACGACGCGAAATTGCTGTCCTTTGCCTCGGTGACCTGTCGGAAGCGCTCGTCCTCGTCCTCCTCGTCGAGGCGAAACACCCATAGGTTCTCCGAACCGCTGCGGTCGGATACAAACAGCACCTCGGTACCATCAGGGCTGTAGCTCGGCATGCTGTCGAACGCCATCCCATCGGTAATGCGAGTCGCCTCGCCGCCAGCGATCGGCACCGTGTAGAGGTCGCCGAGCAGATCGAAGACCACCGTGGAGCCGTCGGCGCTGACATCCAGCGACAGCCAGGAGCCCTCCGTGGCCGTGAACTCCACCGTACGCTCGGGCTTGAGCGGCAAGTCCTTCTCGTCCCAGTCGCCCTGCGACTCCTCCTCGCCGTCCTGTCCGAGCACTAAGTACCCGAATGGGTGACCGGTGATCGGATCTACCGGCACGCCGTACAACCATGGCGGCAGCGCCGCACGGTTGTGGCCTTCGTGTACCGGCGGTGCCAGGTACTGCCACGCATCGGCGGGCGACGCCTGCCCGGCGGAGCCCACAGCCGGCATCGCCAGCGCGAGCAGTGTAACCAGAGTGACGGAAGGGCTGATCTTGCGCATGGCTTTCCTCGGTTCTTGAATCGTCTTGCCGCCGGAACAAATCGGCTCTACGCGCTCCACTAAGGAACATACCGCGGAGGGGCGGCGCGAGCCGCCCTCAGCCCAACGATCGAGTTCTCCAGAGCGACGCATTCTTCGGGCGGTACTCGGAGCCGACTCGCCGCGGTGAGAACAACCGCCGGGTCGGGCTTGCCGCGCGCCTCCAGCTCCGCCGAATGAACGATCTCGAATCGTTCTCGCATCCTCAGACGGTCGAGGACTGCCTCGATGATGCGCATCGGCGACGAAGACGCCAGCGCCAGCCGCAGCCTGAGGTCCTGGCAAAGCGCCAGCGCCGACGGCTACACCGGGCATCGGCTCACCACGCTGCTCGACGAGCTCGATCAGCCGCTCGATGATGCGGTTGCAAAGCCTCCGAGGGGGATGGCGTTCGATGTCCCACGGGCGGAGCTCGAGCCAATGGGCGACGACCTCATCGATCCGCATGCCGACCGTTCTACAGAGATCTTCTTGTGACAAGCTCAGCCCCACGGCGCCGAAGCTCTCCGCCTCAGCTTGCTGCCAAAGGGGCTCGGAGTCGATCAGCAAGCCGTCCATATCGAAGATGGCGGCCCGGATCATGGCGAGTCTGCCCGCTCCACGCCATCGCCCACGGCGATCTCACCGTCGCCGAACAGCTCGCCGAAGGCGCCGCCGCTCAGACCGAGATCGGCAGGTACCGCGACCCGCTTGATCCAGGCAGCCGCAAGTGCCCCGCCGAAGCCCACAGCGGTCATACAGGAAATGTTGGAGAACTCGCACGAGCAGTGCAAGCTGACCCAGGGTCCTGAGTCAGGACACTAGTTGACCTACCCTGTCGGCCTCGGTCCCGACAACGACGGGGGCGCCCCTTGACAGCGACACGCAGGATGGCGGATTCTCAAGCTATGTTCAAGGACGATGTCAGTGGATCACATGATGCTCGCACCGCCTCCACGGCGGTTAGCGCCCCCGTGCCGATCCAGGATTGCGCGTTCTTTTCGTTTACCCGCGGGAGCCTGCGGGTCGTGTAGCCGAAAACGATCATTGGCAGCGACCCGCCGGGGCAACCTGGCGGGTTTTTTTGTGGCCCGAAAGCCACAACGGAGAGCAAGACGATGGGAACCGACCTGGAACGGATACGGGGCGAGCTCGACAAGATCGATCGGCGCCTAGTGAGCGCGCTCGCCGAGCGCCAGAAGGTAATCGCCGAGGCGGCCGTGGCCAAGGCGGCCGCCGGGGCGTCGCCGCGCGACCCAGAACGCGAGCGGCACCTATTACGCGCGCTGAGCGAAGAGGGCACCGCGCAGGGACTCGATCCGAGTTACGTCACTGCGGTGTTTCGCCGCATTCTGGAGCAGTCGGTACGGCACCAGACATCACACCTCGTCGAACTGTCGGATCCCGGGGCACGAGGCGAGACACTTTGCATCAGTTACCAAGGCAGCGCCGGCGCCTACAGTCAGATTGCTGGCCAACGGCACTTCGCAGAACGACCGGGCGAGCTGCAGTTCCTCGGCTTCTCCTCCTTCAAGGAGACGCTCCAGGCGGTGCAGGAAGGGCGCGCCCGCTACGCGATGTTGCCGGTGGAGAACAGTACCGCGGGCTCCGTAACCGAGGCCTACGATCTGCTCGGCGACTCTTCGCTATCGGCGGTGGGAGAGGAGGTGCTTCGCATCGAGCACTGCCTGGTAGCGGTCGAGTCGGTACCTATCGAGAGCATACGGCGAATCGTTTCGCACCCGCAGGCGCTGGCCCAGTGCGGCGAGTTCATCGACTCGTTGCCGAGGTGCCAGGCAGAGTCGTACACCGACACTGCGATGGCGGTCGAGCGCATTGTGCGCGAGCGTGACCTGTCGCAGGCGGCAATCGCAAGCGAGGAGGCGGCGCAACTACATGGGCTCACGGTGATCCGTCGCGGCATTG
>Ga0315339_1000482_pt1 | contig 49815 bp, 47 predicted proteins | sample ASW17metaG_FD_204514 | JGI IMG/M metagenome (GOLD analysis project Ga0315339, IMG submission 204514) | Ammonia-oxidizing marine archaeal communities from Pacific Ocean, United States - ASW #17 | ecosystem: Environmental > Aquatic > Marine > Oceanic | place: USA: California | collected 2016-12-05 | reverse complement strand
TCAACTCAATATTCTTGGCGCCACCCACCTCGCTATGGCGCGCGCCCTGGAAACACTGAGGCAGACGCCCGATGGCGCGTTGGTAGATGGCAATCAAGCGCCAAATTTATCCTGCAGGGCATGCTGCATAGTCAAAGGGGATAGCAAGTCACTCTCTATCGCGGCAGCCTCAATCATTGCTAAAGTCACCCGCGACAGGCTCATGACCGCGCTTGCGGCGCGCCACCCAGGCTATGGCTGGGAGCGCAATTTTGGCTATGGCACCAAGGCGCACCAAGAAGGCCTTGCCCGCTTCGGTGTCACACCGCACCACCGCCGGTCCTTTAAGCCGATTCGCAAATTATTGGAAGAATCCATCAAATCAAACACTTGACTGCCGGAGTCCCGGTGCGGCATGGTGCCGCCCATGAGCAAGAAGAAAATACAAAAATCAGATAACAGCGGCCACATTCTAATCGGTGATTGTGTCGAGGAACTATCGAAGCTGGAAGCGAACTCCGTTGATCTGATCTTCGCCGACCCGCCGTATAATTTGCAGCTCAGCGGTGAATTGCTGCGCCCCAACAACAGCCGCGTCGATGGCGTAGATGATGATTGGGACAAGTTCGCAAGTTTTGCTGAATATGACTGCTTCAATCACGCTTGGCTGACCGAGGCGCGCCGCGTGCTTAAAGATACAGGCACCCTCTGGGTGATTGGCAGCTATCACAATATTCACCGCATTGGCGCGACGCTGCAGGATATCGGCTTCTGGCTTCTGAATGATGTGGTGTGGCGCAAAACAAACCCTATGCCGAATTTTCGCGGGCGGCGCTTCACCAATGCCCAGGAAACCCTGATTTGGTGTTCCAAAGGGAAGAATTTCAAGCACTATACCTTTAACTACGAGGCCATGAAGTCACTCAACGAAGATATCCAGATGCGCAGTGACTGGTTGCTACCGCTCTGCACTGGCGCCGAGCGCATCAAACGGAATGGCCGCAAGGCGCACCCAACGCAAAAACCAGAGACATTACTGCAGAGAGTTATTTTATCCGCTAGCAATCCTGGCGATGTAGTTTTGGACCCCTTCCTTGGCTCAGGGACCACCGCTGCCGTGGCCAAAAATTTAGGCCGACGTTGGATCGGCATTGAGCGTGACAGTAACTACAGCGACATCGCCGCCAAGCGCATTACCGCCGTGACAGAACTTAGCCAGGACGAACTCAAAACCATGCAGCCCAAGCGCAGCCTACCGCGCGTGCCGTTCGGCAATCTGCTCGAGCGTGGCCTGATCGCGCCGGGCGAAACGCTCTATGATCGCGTGAAGGGTGTTAAGGCGCAGGTCCGTGCCGATGGCAGCCTAGCGCATGGCCCACTGACTGGCTCGATCCACCGCATTGGCGCTTTGGCCCAAGGCGCGGAGGCGTGCAATGGCTGGACCTATTGGTATATCGCCGATGCCAAGGGTGACCTGACCTCAATCGATATTCTGCGCGATCAAGTGCGCAAGGAAATGAATTAAACCATTCCCAAACAAGTCGAACCACTTCCGTCGCCATTGCCGCGTTAACAGGTAGGACGCACAACGAAAATCAGCGCCGAAGCACAGACGAAAAGTTCCTTCCGAACATTTGTTTTTCTGATGGACTTACAAACATTCAATGCCGATCCTGGCGCACATAGGGCGTACCGAGCGCTTTTGGCGCGTCCTGACCACCCTGCGCGCGAATCGCGGCGTAGATAAGAACAGTCAAAGTGACAACATAGGGCGTCATCTCGAGATAATATTGCGGGATCGGGACGCCGGTCGCCTTGAGGCGCGGGATCAGCGCTTCAATGCTGCCAAACAGAACGCCGCCCATTACGGCGCGCCATGGCCGCCAGCGAGCGAAAATAACTAGTGCAATGGCAATCCAGCCACGGCCCTGGGCCATGTCGAGGACAAATATCTTAGCCATAGCAAGCGATAGATAGGCGCCAGCTAGACCGATGAAGGCGCCCCCCAGGGTGGCGGCAAGCAGCCTGTAGGCCTCGACATTGATGCCATCCGCGTCCGCTGCCTGGGGATTTTCTCCAACCGCGCGCAGTTCCAGACCCATGCGGCTGCGGTATAGAAAGCGCCATGTCAGAACGGCTAAAATAAGCGTCGCGTAGACCACCAGATCCTGACCGAACAGGAATCGGCCTATTAATGGGATATCGGTCAGAATGGGAATATAGATAGGATTAATACCAGTGATCGCGATGTTTACCCAAGGAATGCCCAGCAGGCCGGTCAGGCCGGAGCCGAGAATGACAAAGGTAATGCCAATAACGACCTGATTGGTGCGCAGCACGACAACCAAAAAGCCAAACACGAACCCGAGTAGGGTGCCCGCAAGGATGCCAGAAATAAAACCCAGAGCCAAATTATCGCCGAACTCGATATAGGCAATCACCGCGGCCAGTGCGCCGCACAGCATGATACCCTCAGCACCAAGATTGAGCAGGCCGGCACGCTCATTGATAATCAGGCCGAGTGCAGCGGCCACTAACGGCATGGCAAATACCGGGGTGAACGCAAGCCAATTGGTTAGCAGATCCATGTTCAGACGCCACCAAAATAGGTCAACCGCAGCCGATAACGGATGAAAAATTCAGAAGCGGTTGCTGATATCACGATAATCGCCTGTATGAGGCCTACCAAGGCATCGGGTAAACTGTAAAAGATTTTCATGCTCTCGCCGGCAACATAGAGACTACCCATTAGGACGGCGACGATAATCGTCGGGATCGGTCTGTTGCCAGCAAGAAAAGCAATGACTATACCGGAAAAACCATAGCCGGCGGCCATGGTAAAGGTGAGGCGATACTCTGTCGCGGCAGCTATCACGAACCCGGCTGAACCGGCCAGCCCGCCTGAGGCGAGAGCAGAACCAGCGGTAATCAGCGAGACTGGTAAGCCTACCGCCAAGGCCATTTTCGGGTTGATGCCGACAAAGCGCGACGCAATGCCGAAGCGGCTGCGCTCGACTAGCCACCAGACGATTACAAAAGCCAAGCCAGCGACAACAATACCATAGTGAACCTGTTCCCAGCCGGTCTCGGGAAGGCGCTCCGAGAGGTCATATAATTTTCCATGCGGAAACTTGTCACGTGGGTCTTTCCATGGACCGAAGAGTTGATTGAGTACGAAATAATAGGCGACATAGTTGAGCAGCAATGTGGAAATCACCTCATTGACGTTGAGGCGAACTTTCAACAAAGCTGGGCCGAGTGCCCACAGCATGCCGAACAACAGAGCGAATATAAGCATCAATGGCAAGCGCAGAAAATTAGGCCCAACATCAAAAAGAGCGATGATGCTGGCGCCGATTGCGCCCATGAACATCTGCCCTTCGATACCGATGTTCCAAAAATTGACCCGGAAAGCTAGGGCCGCGCCAAGGCCAACCAAGACCAATGGGATGCTCTCGACCAAGACGGCGCTGATGCCGGCGGCGTTAAAGAAAGTAAAAACGACAAATTCTTCATATATAGAGCTAATCTCGATGCTCCGGCCGAGCAGAATTATAATACAAATTGCCAATCCGAACAGCACTGCACCGAGAATAATCAAAAAATGATGCGTGAGGCTGATTTGCTGGCGCACTTCAATTGCCAGTCGTCTGTGGCGAAGGAATTCGAAAGAGATTGCCCGCATATCGATTACCGGCCTTAAGCGTTTGCAACCATGAGGTGACCGACTTCGCGGCGATTCGCCGGGGCATCAAATTCACCGACCAGCTTGCCCCGATTGATCACACCTATACGATCCGAAATGGCAAATATTTCGTCGAGGTCTTCACTCAATAATAATATTGCTGCACCGTTGCTGCTGGCATCACGCAACGCCATATGCATCGCAGCGCAGGCGCGCACATCGAGGCCGCGCGTCGGCGAATGGGCGAGCAGCACGTTGGCACTGCCGGCAAGCTCACGCGAGAGCACGAGCTTTTGCGCGTTGCCACCTGAAAGTAGCCGCGCGCGTGTACCTGGCTTAGCGCCGTGGATATGATGCCGTTTAATCGCAGTTTCGGTTTCGCGCTGAATCGCGCGCCGGTTAGTCCAGACCGCGTTTCCGTATTTTCCAGATTTGAGGTGGGTGATGGTAAAGTTTTCCATCACCGAAAGATCGCCTGCGAGGCCGTATAAATAGCGCTCTGCTGGAATGCAGGTTAGGCCGCGCCGACGCAGACTCCACGGCGATGGTCTGTTCAGGAAGTGGCCGGCAAGAATGAACTGTCCGGCGTCCATGACGCGGATACCCATGAGGATTTCGGCAAGTTCGGTTTGTCCATTGCCACCGACACCCGCCAATCCGTAAATCTGCCCGGCGCAAAGCTGCAAACTCAAACCAGCAAGTGCGGTCACGCCATTTTGCCGCCTCGAATGCACGTCGATCAATTCCAGCGCTACCTCGCCGGACGCGGCATAAGCAGCGCGCTCAAACTGCTTGGCTTCACCGACCATCATTTGCGAAAGCTGCTCCGGAGTCAGGCCGTCCGGAGAGCAATCGGCATTAACGGTAATGCCACCCCGCATGACCGTAACCCTATCGGCGTGGCTGATCACCTCGCGTAACTTATGGGTGATCAGGACCACACATTTCCCCTGTTCCGCAAAGCGGCGGAGTTGATTCAGCAAGCGGATTGATTCTTCATCGGTCAACACGGCAGTCGGCTCGTCCAGAATCAGGATTTCGGCGCCACCGATCAGAACCTTGATAATTTCCGCGCGCTGCTGCTCCGATACAGACAGCGTATCGATCCGCGCATTGGGGTCGATATCGAAACCAATTTTCTTGCTGATTTCCAATATTTTGCGGCTCAGTGTTTTGAGACTTTGCCGCCAGCTTCCCTGACCGTGGCCAAGCATGACATTTTCCAGCACCGTCATATTTTCCACCAGTTTGAAATGCTGGTGGATCATGCCGATGCCAAGCGCACTGGCGGTGTGCGGACTGTTGATAGCAACAGCGTTTCCCGCCACCTTCACAATGCCACGATCCGGCGCGTAGAGTCCGCAGGCAATATTCATAAGGGTAGATTTGCCTGCACCGTTTTCGCCAAGAAGCGCGTGCACCTGGCCCCACTTGGCGGTAAAAAATGCGTCCGCAAGAGCCTGGTTTTCACCAAAGCTCTTGCGGATATTCTGAAATTCAAGCGCCGTACTCATTTGTGTCGCCCACCAAACCGCAGCAAATATGGGTAGTGGTTAAAAACGGCGCCCGCGGCTAGTTTAGTTGGCCGACAACGCCCTCGACGAGATAATCCATCCCCCAGAGAGAGCCATCATCCAATGTGACCCCGGCCTCGACCCGAATGGTGCCCGCTTGATCACGGATTGGCCCAGTGAAGACATGCTTGCCATCAATGATCGCCTGACGCTCGGACTGGACTTTGGCAGCAACATCGGCCGGCACCATATCACCACAGCAAGCGATATCCGTACCGCCGTTTTTGATGGCAATAAAATCACCGTACGGGCGGGTGCTCGGGTCCCAGGTACCCGCGATGATCGATTTGACGACCGGCGTCAAATAGCGATCCCATACCCAGACGGAAGAGCATTGTGTCGCTTTGTCGGCAAATTCACTCATATCACGGTGATGGCCAGTGCCATAAATACCGTTTTCCTGGGCAACCACCTGCGGGGTGGGCGTATCGACATGCTGGCCAATAACATCGACGCCCTGTTCGACCAATGCCTGTGCCGCGGCACGCTCTTTGATCGGATTGTTCCAGGCACCGGTATAAACCACATGAAGCGTTACATCAGGATTGACCTGGCGTGCGCCCATTAAATAGGCATTCACCGTCCAATTTACGAGACCGAACGGGTTGGCGGCGACAAAACCGATCTTGTTGGTCTTAGTAAGGCCGCCAGCCGCGATACCACAGAGATATTGGCTTTCATAGGTGCGGCCATAGAAACCGTTGAGGTTGGCGCCATTGGTCGTGCCCGCCGGATTGAGGAACGCTACATCTGGATGTTTTTCCGAAAGCGCCTTAAATGCATCGCTGTGGCCGAAAGCGCCACCGATAATAACATTGTGGCCGCGGCTGATAAGACGCTCAGCTGCATTGGTCACTTGTGAAGTAACCTCAGGAATTTTTTCTACCCAGGTGATCTTCATACCGAGGTCAGCTTCCATACGCCCGCGCGATTCCTGCAACGCCTGCGTCCAGCCGCCATCATTTACTTCACTGAAGAAAATCCACGCGATCTTGGCATCTCCATCCAATTTGAACGGTTCAGCTAATGCGCTATTGGTTTGTCCGGAAAGGGCGATACCGACCGCCACAGCGGTGGTCATCGCCAAAGTAACGAGCCTTTTTATCATGCGAGTTATCTCCCTTATCAGTCACTATCTGGTTAATAGGTCTATCATTCTCAAATTAAGTATCGTCTTTCTGTAGTAAGTAAACAGTGCGACTGCCTCGTTATTATTCCAGTGGAATATCTGGCGTATACCCGCACTTGATAGGCGGTTCTCCCCGCGCCTTCTTCACAGCCGTATATATATATCCGTTATGTGGATGCTATATTCATAATAATTCGGATGCAAACACCCTGAATAAAATGGACCGTATATCTTCAAATCAGCCTACACCACAGGTTGATTTCTAATTCTAGTTAACTTTATCTACTTTAGCTAAATACCGCACCAACGCCGCGCAAGAATTTCGTAAATCTCAGTAGCTTGTTCGATATGTGCGACTGGACAATATTCATCCGTCTGATGAGCCATTTTCATTTCGCCCGGCCCTAAAATAAGTGTAGGTGGATTTCCGTAGGCCGGGGTCAGGGCCGATGCATCGGTAAAATAAGGCGCCCCGCGCGGTTCTATTGTCTCATTTAAAATTTTGCCCAAAACACCGAAAACTTCCCGTACCCAGGGATGTGTGTGCGGTGTATGCACGCCGTTTACATTTACTAAGCTATGGATTTTATTGTCCTCACCAAGATAACTTGCAATGCCACTCAGGACCTTCTCGCGATCCTGTTCAGGCAGGGTGCGAATATCGATTGTGAACTCGGTATGATCCGGTACGGAATTAAGATTTAGACCGCCCTCTATCGTGCCTACATTGAGGGTCGCGCTACCGAGCAATTCGTGTGGCGCAATATTGAAGTCGTAATCTTCCAATTTAGTAACAGAGCGCGCCGCCTTATAAATAGCGTTCTCGCCATGCTCGGGCATGGAGCCATGTGCGGTTATACCCCTGGTCTCCACACGCAGCCAAAGCGCGCCTTTGTGCCCGAGAACAGGGTAGTTTGATGTCGGCTCACAAATTACTACGGCGCCGGCTTCGCCGAGGGCGCCGACCTCACTCAAATAGAATGAACCCTCGCATCCCGTCTCCTCGCCGGCACAGATAGCTAAGATGATGTCAGCTTCACCCCGCTTGCCATCTTCAGCTAGTTTCAGCGCGGTATGGACAGAGGCTGCTATACCTGCCTTCATGTCAGTGCTTCCCCTGCCATAGAGCTTGCCATCTACAATATCGGCACCGAACGGGTCGACGGACCATTCCTTCGTGCCCAGCGGCACCACGTCGATATGGCCGCCAAAACAGATCGGCGGCTTCACGCCGCGTCCCTTGATCCGGGCTACCAGACTGGTGCGATTTTTAGCGAATTCGTAGGCGTTCACCTCAAGTCCCGCATCCGAGAGCAGATCACCAAGATAGTTGGCACACTCGATTTCGTGGCCCGGTGGATTGCGCGTATCCATACGTACAATATCCTGGGTGATCTCCAGCGCTGAAGGAATGGGCGACATAGATGTGGCTCCTTTGAAAACAAGATTAGGATTAGCAATACATGTTGAGGACAAATTATATAGATTGAATGCCCAACTTAAATCTTATGGGAATTTGAGGCAACTTACGGGGCGTGGTTATGGCAAAAACGCATTGGTGCCTGCCGAAATAGAAATAGCATATCCGGCTAGTCTCTCGTAAATCCAAGACGCGGCCATTTGGATGCAGTATCTAACCGCCTAAGGCGAGATAATCCATTATGGGAATCTTGGGCCTGACGATGTGGCGCTCATCATGGCGGCGAGCAGGACCATCGGAATTGCAGCTAACCAGATTGCCAAGGAACACAGCGCCCGTGTAATTTCTACTAGGCGTCATGCCGCCAAGAAGGTGGTACTCCCGGATATCAGCGCCGACTCGATTTTCTCGACGGAAAAATGGGATTTGGCATCGCGGGTTATGAAGATTACCGATGTCCGCCGTGCACGCATCGCGCTCGATCCAACCGCCAGTCCCATGCTATCGATTTTGTGCGCTGCGGCCGCAACACATGAACAATCTTCAAGTATGGCATGCTACTTTCTGGTGAAACGCGGTTATCCTCTCATACCGATGTTGACCAAGCCACTCACCATCGTTGGATACCAGGCGCCTGGTCCTAAACGGTTAAGTGCAGCGCAGGATTATATATTTTCCAGGCTCGAATTCGGTGCGTTAGTGCCGGTGATCGATCGCACCTTCCAGCTCGACTAGATCGTCAAAGCGTACCATCACATGTAATCCAACACACAATGCGGCAAGATCTTCGTGATGGTCTGAATACCCGCCTTTGATTGCCAGGTGCCAAAAAATTGAACATTGACCTTAGCCAAGGGTAGCTGAGACATTGCTGCAGTAGTATACGATAGGAGATAAATCGATGACGAAGCAGGCTAGCGAAAACAGCAGCGATAATTTCAAGACCGACGTTGTGAGCCGTGAGATCATCCGAGGCAAGTTGCTGGCCGTGGCGGATGAGATGGGCCTCGTGCTGATGCGCAGCAGCATGAGCCCTGTCATCTACGAGGTTCTCGATTTCGCCTGCGGATTCTGCGACCCGAACGGTGACCTCGTCTCCCAAACCAATGGGATCACAGTGTTCACGGGAACTTTTTCGACCCAGATTAATGTAATCAAACAAAAATTTGGCGATCGTATCCGACCCGGCGACATATTCATGCTCAACAATCCCTATGAAGGCGGGACCCATTACAATGATGTTGGCGTGATCAAGCCGGTGTTCGTCGACGGCGAACTGTTCGCTTTCGCCATCTCTATTTCCCACTGGACCGACATCGGCGGTAAATCGCCCGGCTCACTGCCCGCAGACGCGACGGAAATATTTCAAGAAGGAATCTGCTTTCCCGGCATTCACATCTACAAAGAGGGTGAGCGTCAGGATGGCATATTCGAGATGATTGCCAATAATGTTCGCCTACCTAAAATGGCTCTTGGCGACTTAAACGCAGCATTGGCCTCAGTACGAATCGCCGAGAAGCGCTGTCTAGAGCTTTGCAACAAATATGGGAAGCTGGCGATCAAGGAAACTTTCCTCCACATTCTCGAATCGAGCGAGCGGGTTAGCCGCGCGGCTGTCATGGCCCTACCGGATGGCGTTTACCATGCCGACGACTGGGTCGACGGTGACGGCATCATTGATGAGCGCTTTCCGACTCATGTCGAGGTGCGCATTGCCGGCGACAAAATCACAGTTGACTATACGGGCTCGTGCGACCAAGTCCAGGGACCTGTCAATTGCTCGCGCTCTGCTTTGGTGTCAGCAGTCAAAACTATATTCAAGGCTATTGTTGATCCGCAGGCGCCGTCCAATGATGGCTGGTTCCGACCGCTCGAGGTGGTGGCGCCAGATGCCACAGTGTTTACGGCGATCAAGCCGGCACCGGTCGGTTGGTACTATGAGGGAACCGGTCAGGCTTCGGAACTTATTTGGAAAGCGCTGGCTCCGGTCGTTCCCGAGCGTGTCAGCATGGGTAGCGCCAACAGTCTTTGCGTCACCGTTCTCGGTGGCTACGACCGTGACAGGGGCGAACCGTGGGTCATGATCGAGCCCAGCATGGTCGGCTGGGGCGCCACCGACGAACGCGACGGGAACTGTGTCACCAGCGCCATCACCAATGGCGACACCTTCAATTATTCGATCGAACTTCTCGAATCAAAATTTCCGGTACGCGTTAAGCAATACACACTAAATACACCTGGTGGTGTCGGGGCGGGTCTCCATCGCGGCGGCTATGGCTCGATCCGAGAGTATGAGTTATTGACTGACGACACGGTGCTATCAGCGAGCTATGGCCGTTCGGTCGAGAAGCCCTGGGGGCGTGATGGTGGTCAGGCTGGGTCTTGCAACTATTTTGAACTTCAGGTCGGAAATGATAAACGCCGTGAGGCACGGGCACCAACCACGACCATGAAGCGCGGCGACGTCATCCGCATGGTAACAGGCGGCGGCGGCGGCTACGGAGATCCTTTCAAGAGGCCGACCGAAGAAGTGTTCAATGAGATACGCGCAGAGTACATCACTGCTGAACAGGCGCGCCAAGACTATGGCGTTATCATTGCTGCGGACGGCACAAGCGTTGACGAGGCAAGCACAATGAAGTTGCGCGCCAGCGCGGGGGCGTAGGCGATGGGCAGGTTGGCTTCGGACATTGGCGGAACGTTCACTGATCTTGTTTATTTTGATGACACGAGCGGCACTCTGAGTATGGCGAAATCTCTCACCACGCCTGGTAACCTGACCCAGGGTGTCGTCGATACAATTAAACTGTCCGACCTCGAACCCTCAGAGGTGGATTCCTTCGTTCATGGCGGCACCACCGTGATCAACACAATTACGGAGCGCAAGGGCGCGAGGACTGCCTTGGTGACCACTGCTGGATTTCGCGACGTGCTTGAAATTCAACGCGGTAACCGACCAGACCTCTACAATCTGCGCTTCGAGAAGGAACGCTCTTTTGTACCGCGTCTACTGCGCTTTGAAGTTCGCGAGCGCATCGATTCAACGGGAAAAGTTCTAACACCTCTGGAAACAAAGGACCTGGACAATATTATTAAGCGTTGCCATGAGGAAAGCGTTGAGGCGATCGCAATACTGTATCTCCACAGCTACATCGCACCTGATCACGAGGTCAAGAGTGCGGCCTATTTGCGTGAGCGGTTGCCCGGCGTTGCCGTGACCGCATCGCATGAGATCACCCGTGAGTGGCGCGAATATGAGCGCGCTAACACAGCAGTGCTGAATGCCTATGTGCAGCCCATCGTGCAGACTTACTTTGGCCGTCTGGAAGAAACGCTCAAAGATTCGGGCATCGAGACTTCTTATGCGGCGATGCAGTCGAACGGTGGTACAACTAGCTTCGCCTGGGCCAAGGAGCACCCGATTACGCTGATGGAATCAGGCCCAGCAGCGGGCTGTAACGGCGCGGCAATTGTCGGAAAACTGTGTGGCGAAGCGCAGGTACTCTACCTCGATATTGGCGGCACCACAGCGAAATGCACCACCATTGAGGGTAGCAAACCGAAGGTGACGACCGAGTACCGGCTTGAATATAGCCGCACACAATTCGGCTATCCCCTGCGCGTGCCGACGGTAGACATCGTGGAAATTGGTGCCGGCGGGGGCTCTATCGCTTGGTTTGACCAAGCGGGACTACTCAAAGTTGGACCGCTTTCCTCCGGCGCCGAGCCAGGGCCAGCGTGCTATGGCCGCGGTGGTGAAGAGCCCACGGTCACAGACGCCAAACTCATCACTGGCGTCATCAACGCAGCTAATTTTGCTGGTGGACAGTTTAACCTCGATGTGAGCAAGGCCCGCAACGCAATGGGTAAAATTGCGCATGTTCTTAAAACTAGTGTGGAGCAAGCGGCGGTGGCCGTGATTCGCACCGTGGATGCTAACATGATTAATGCACTGAAACTCGTTTCCATCCAGCGCGGTCATGATCCACGTGAATTTGCAATGGTCGTTGGCGGCGGTGGCGGCGCCATGCACGGTGCACCGCTCGGGCGCGACATCGGCGTCAAGGATATTATAGTACCGCTTTATCCGGGGCTGTTCTCCGCCTGGGGAATGCTGGCTACGGAACCGCGCTGCGACTTCATGCAAACCGTGTTGCAGCGTGCCGAGGAGGTAGATGCGGCAGACATACGAGCGTTGTTTAATGGCCTTAAACAGAGTGCAGAAAAATATTTTCACACCGACGCTAATATGGCGAACGCGGAGATCACCTATGAAAATCGTATTGATCTGCGCTATCTCGGCCAAGAACATAGCGTAACAGTGCCTGTCACAAACGAAACTGCGACGGTCGAGAGCATTCTCGCCGACTTTCACTACGCGCATGAAAAGACCTATACCTTCCGTCTCGACGATACGCCAGTCGAGTTTGTCACCTACCGGCTGGCCGCGTCAGCGAACGTACCGCGCCCCAAACTTAAAAAGATCTCCACCGAAGGCCGCTCCCTCGAAACAGCGCGCCAGGACTCGCGAATGGTTAATTTCCCGGAAGATGGCCAGCATGAAACAGCGGTTTACACGCGCGATAAGCTACCTGCCAGCGCGCTATTAAACGGGCCGCTGATTGTTGAAGAGGCGACGTCGACAACACTCGTCCATCCAGGGCAAAAGCTTCGTGTTGATGATTTCGGATTTTTGCACATTACAAATGCCTAAGCTACGGAGTAGAGCGCGCAGAAAAAGACTGTCTGGCGTCAGACAGTCGCGTTTATATCGATCGGATCTTCGAGCACCATCGTTAGCCTCTTCCGGACAGAGGGTTCCACTACATACAATCTAGTTAGTATCCAGCACTGCTATTCCGCAAGATCGTAAATAGTTGAATATCGGATCGGGCAAGGTGGTTTCCCGCAAGGGAGGTGTGGCCAAAAGGCAATACCGAGCGTTAGCCCTCCTCGGGAAAACCTTAAGAGGGTTTTATTTTGACCAAAATGAATCAAGACGATCCAACTGCCAACACGCCAAATCCGGAAGATTACGATCCGACACTCACCCTTAAAGTAGATCCCTAAGCGTTTAATATCTGTTGGTGGCAGATCTTCGGGCAAGGCGTCGTAGAGCGAAAGGTCTCCGTACTCCTGTTCAGGATGCAATCAGAATAGTAAGGATCACTTCAGAGCCTCTCAAACGAAGTGTCTGTCATCTGAGTTATCCAATGTCTTTTCTATCCTGTGTATCGTCACTTAATCAGATGCCACGCGTTAACGCTCACCCACACACCGATACTAGTATGATTGACATTGAGAATAATGAATTCCTGAAGGTTGGCGTAAGTTCTTGAAAAGATTGATGCACCCGACAAGATTCAAGCTTGTAACCTCTGCCGTCGGAGGATGAATGTCTGCACTGATATCTATTTGGTTGGTACCTTTGGAGATTCCTAAAAGGAGATTGCCCAGGCACGCAAGTGTTTACGAACTGTAGCCCCAGTGAAGCCCAGCCCAGTGGGGTGGATTTGCGAAAAAGGAAGAAAAATATAATTACTTGATATCAAAGGGAAAAATGGAGCGGGCGATGAGATTCGAACTCACGACTTCAACCTTGGCAAGGTTGCGCTCTACCCCTGAGCTACGCCCGCATCCTAGCCTTGCGGCTAGTGGGGGATATTACGTTATGCTACCGGGCATTCAAGCCCCCAGTGGGAAATCAATGCTATCATCCGCAAAAATTATCGCTCTCGAGCGGCTACAATTTGATAAAATTTTGAAATGGAATAATTTATGGCCTTGGAAAGTGACGATTTAATTAGGCGTTTGCAAGAGCTTGGCATCGCCCATGAAACCCATGAACATATGGCGGTATTTACCGTTGGGGAGGCGCAGGCCCATTGCGGCCATCTGCCCGGCGCCCATTGCAAAAATCTTTTCTTCAAAGATAAGAAAGGCCAATTGTGGCTAGTGGTCACGTTTGATGACCGTGCCATCAATATCAAGGCGTTGCAAAAGGCCATAGGCGCGGCGCGGCTATCATTTGGTAAGGCAGAACTGTTGATGGAGGTGCTTGGTGTTATCCCTGGCGCGGTAACGCCCTTTGCTCTGATAAACGATAGCAATCAGCGCGTGCAGGTTATTCTCGATGCCGAGATGATGTCTGCGGATTTGCTCAATTATCACCCATTGCGCAATAACGCGACCACGGCAATTACCCCGGCGGATCTACGCCGCTTTATTAGCGCCTGCGGCCATACGGCCCGCGACCTCGAGATCCCACTGCCCGACGCCTGCTAGGGTGTGTTGGGCCCAGAGAGGGGCACTTCAAGGCGCGGCGTAATTGCATCGCTGCTAAAATAAAGTTAACAACGGTTGGAAGAGAGATATGGAGCAAGCATGGATGACTTAATTGGGCAGAATATGGGCGCACCCGGCGCCGTCGTGGAAAGCAATACCCAGACCTTCGTCGCTGATGTGGTCGAGGCCTCCATGGAGGTGCCGGTCGTCGTCGATTTCTGGGCGCCTTGGTGCGAACCTTGCAAGACCCTCGGGCCGATGCTCGAAAAAGTGGTGAATACCACCCAAGGCAAGGTTAAAATGGTCAAGGTCGATATCGACCAAAACCAGGAGATCGCCCAGCAGATGCGCATTCAATCAATCCCTGCAGTGTTCGCGTTCAAGAACGGCCAGCCTGTCGATGGCTTTGTTGGCGCGCAATCGGAAAGTCAGATAAAATCTTTTGTTGAGCGCCTTGCCGGACCGATCGGCCCGACGCCAGTGGAGCAGGCCATGGAGCAGGCAGCCCAGGCGTTGGAGGCGGAAGATTTTAACAGTGCCGCCAATATGTATTCTCAGGTTCTGAGCCATGTGCCAGATGAAGCCGGTGCCATTGCTGGCATGGCGCGCTGCATGCTCGGCCTTAAAGATGTCGATGGCGCGCGCGAAATTCTCGATGCGGTTGATGATAAACTCGCCAAGCATGTCGAAATTGAAGGCGCTCGCGCGGCGTTGGCGCTAGCCGAGCGCTCGGAAGAATCAGGCGATGAAGCGGAGCTGCGCGCCCGCCTGATGGCCGATGAAAACGACCATCAGGCCCGTTATGATCTCGCCACCGCCCACTATGCTGCAAACCGTAACGAAGAAGCAATTGACGAGTTGCTGGAACTGGTGGGCCGTGAGCGTGGTTGGAATGAAGAAGCAGCACGTCAGATGTTGCTGCAGGTGTTCGAGGCTCTTGGCCCGACCCATGAGCTCTCGGCCAATGGCCGGCGCAAGCTCTCTGCCATTCTGTTTGCATGACGGCATAATTAGGCACAGAAAAGCACTGGTCAGGACATAAATTGGGACAAGAACTAAAGCAATGGACGGCGGAAGAATTGCCCGCCAACATACCTATCTTTCCGCTCACCGGTGTATTGCTGCTACCGGGCGGGCGTCTGCCGTTCAATATTTTTGAACAGCGCTATCTGGAAATGACGGAAGACGCCATGTCATCCCACCGCGTTATCGGCATGATTCAACCCACCGATCCGACCTGTCGTCATTTTGAGCCGCAGGTTTATGATATCGGCTGCGCCGGTCAGATCACCGAATTCAAAGAGACGGAGGACAATCGGGTGCTGATCACCCTGACCGGCCTCTGCCGTTTTGATGTAATACGCGAACTGCCCCATGGCGCCCTTAACTACCGCCGCGTTAATGCGCGCTATCAATCCTTTGAATCTGATCTTATTCGTGACAATGGCATGGCACTGGATCGTGATAAGCTGATTGGCGCTCTCAAAAAAAATTTCGAATCGCGCGGCATGAACGCCGATTGGTCGGCCATTGAAGAGCTCTGTAATGAAGATCTCATGACCCGCTTGGTAATGGCTTGCCCATTCAGGCCGAGCGAGAAGCAGGCGCTGTTGGAATGCCGCGAGACCGAGCAGCGCAGCACCATGTTTCAGGCTCTGCTCGAAATGGCGGCGCATGAGCGTGGTGGCATGAAGGGGGCAGACGCCCCGCAGTAAGATAAACCCCATGACGAGCCACAAAAAAATTTACTCGCAACTCAGGAGAGCAGGACATGACGGAAACCAATGCCGGAGTTGATCCCAAGCTATTGGAAATTTTGGTTTGCCCGGTCAGCAAGGCGCCGCTGCGCTATGATGCCGAACGCCAGGAGCTGATCAGCGATGGGGTCAAACTCGCCTATCCCATCCGCGACGGTATTCCCATTATGTTGCCCGAAGAAGCCCGTGCGTTGGATACAGATTGAGCAGAAATAAGATGACATCCCCGCACGAGACGGTCCATTGGCCAACCGAAATTCGCTATAAGAGCGACGAGAAAGCGTTGGAAGTCGATTTCGATGATGGTAAATGTTTTCATTTACCGGCGGAATTTCTACGCGTCGAAAGCCCCTCGGCGGAAGTCATGGGACATGGCGAAGGCAAAACTATCGTCGCTGGGCGGCGCGCGGTCGGCATCATGGAAATTGAGCCGGTTGGCAATTACGCGGTGCGTCTGCGTTTTGATGATCTGCACGATACTGGTATTTTTTCTTGGACCTATCTGCGCTATCTCGGCGACGAGCAAAAAGAAATCTGGGCGCAATATATCGTCGCGCTCGAAACAAAAGGCCTCAGCCGCGACCCTTGATTTATTTCTTGTTTATTCTATTCCCTCAAGCACCGTGCGGTAGGAGAGGTCGTGCCTGTAATCGTTCAGCGATTTCGGTAGTTTCGATTAAAAATTTTTAGAGAGCAGGAAGACGGCCTGTTTGCCGAACATGTTGGCGAATGCACCAGTGCCGCGGAAGCGCGTTGCCCGGCCGCGAGCATCGAGCTGGACACGGCGCTCGATGACGATTCCCAGGCTGCGGCATAACATAACGAAATCGCGGATCGAACAGGGGTGCAGATTGGGAGTGTCATACCAGCCGGTGCTGTGAGCGCCCATATCGGGGATTCGGCCTTCAAATAATAAATAAAGCCGATGCCGCCAAAAACCGGAATTAGGAATCGAGACAATGGCCCGCTGGCCTACGCGCAGTAGCTCGAGCAGAATTTCACGCGGCTGATGCAAGGCGGGCAAGGTCATGCCGAGGATGGTGTAATCGAAGGCACCATCAGGATAATCATAAAGATCAATTTCGGCATTGCCTTGGATCACCGAGAGGCCACGACTGACACAGGCGCTAACACCTTCCTGGCTGATTTCAACGCCGCGGCCATCAACGCCCTTTTCCTCCGTCAGCAGCTCGAGCAACAGGCCATCGCCACAGCCTACATCAAGCACCCGCGTACTTGGCTCGACCATCTCAGCAATCAGCGTCAGGTCAGGCCGTTTTGTCCAGTTCGGCGAGTTGCGCGAAGTCATCATATTTATTCGAGTCCGCCCGGCGCAGATGCGCCGTTAAGACCGCAAAGCTTGGCCGCACCGTTGAGAAAGCCATCCAAAGTTTTAAACATTTTTGGCTCATCCAACAGGAAGGCGTCATGCCCTTTATCGCTGACAATCTCAACGAAGCTCACATTAGCGGCGACCGAATTTAACGCCCGCACTACTTCGCGGCTTTCCGAGGTTGGATAGAGCCAATCGCTGGTAATCGAGATCACGCAAAATCGCGTTGCCACATCCTGGAAGGCCTTGGCGAGTACACCGCCATGCTCTGCCGCCATATCAAAATAATCCATCGCTCGGGTAATATAGAGATAGGAGTTAGCATCGAAGCGCTCGACAAAGCTGATACCCTGATGGCGCAGATAACTCTCGACCTGAAAATCAGCATCAAAGCCGTAGCTAACCTCAGCCCGATCCTGCAGCGCTCGGCCAAATTTGCGGTGCAGTGCCGCCTCCGATAAATAAGTGATATGCCCGGCCATGCGCGCCACCGCCAGGCCACGCACCGGAAAGGTATCTCCAATAAGATAACCACCCTCCAACCATTCGGGATCGGCCATGATGGCTTGGCGGCCAACCTCATGGAAGGCAATATTCTGCGCCGAATGCCGTGCCGCGCCGGCAATTGGTACGGCGGTAAAGCAGCGCTCAGAGTAGCTCGCCGCCCATTGCATAACCTGCATGGCACCCATGGAGCCGCCAATAACACTGAATAGCTGATCAATGTCGAGATAATCGAGCAACATAGCCTGTGCTTCGACCATGTCCTTGATGGTGATAATTGGAAAGTCCAGGCCGTAGCTTTTTCCTGTACCAGGATTGATATCCTGCGGCCCGACCGTTCCCATGCAGCCGCCAAGAACATTCGAGCAAATAATATAGTAGCGATCCGTATCGAGGGTCTTGCCAGGGCCGACCATATGCTCCCACCAGCCGGCGCGCCCACTTATCGGATGCGGCCCGAGGATAAACTGATCACCGGTCAAAGCATGGCACACGAGAATAGCGTTTGATTTATCAGCGTTGAGAGTACCATAGGTCTGGTAGGCCATGGCAAACGGCCCCAATTCGGCCTCTGAATCCAGGCGCAGCGGCTTATCGATGCCCAATTCCACGCTGAATCCACGCGCGGAGTTCGCAGGGCCCGTCACTGTATCATTAGCGTCACCAGATTCGGGTGAAACTGTTTGGCTATCCGTCATATTGCCATTCACTAAATCTGCGCATTCTGTGTAACCGGTGAAGGCGGAATATTGCACTCCACTTTCCCATTCGCCAACAGGAAATCAACCGTCTCACAATAGCTTAATCTAATGTTGCCGGCCCGCAAGGGGGTAAATTTACCCGGGTTTCTCATTCTGCTATCTAAGAAAGCTGTTATTTTGATCTGTGGCCTGATTTTAGCGGATGATCGCACCACTGAAATGCTGCCGAGATGGGTCTGTGCCAATGTTTTCTTTGATTTTATTTCTCGCTTGCACTACCACTTCTCCTTTCCAACCCACCGCTGTGCGGAGCCTATGGCTAAGTCATCTCCTGGGGAACCCTCCCTGAATTCTCTTCGCGACCAGATTGATGAGATCGACGATACGATCCACGATCTTTTGATGCGCCGAATTGAACTCGCACATAGCATCGGAAAGGAGAAAGACCAAGCTCGGGGCGTGCCCTATCGCCCAGCGCGCGAGGCGCGTATTATGCGCCGCCTGGCAGCGCGCCATCACGGTATATTTCCCTTTCTAGTCGTGGTGCGTATATGGCGCGAAATCATCGCCGCCTCGCTCTCGGTGGAAGCAAAATTCGTGGTTTCAGTCTATGTGCCTGAACCGCTGGAGGACGGCCTCGCCTATTTGGCGTTGGCGCGCGCTTATTTCGGCTCGCAAACACCGCTTCTACAGGCTCAGACCGAGGCCGGCGTGTTGCGCGCCGTGCGCGATGGCAAAGCCGCGGTCGGCGTTTTGCCGATAGCGTCGGACACCCATACAGCTCGCGCCTCGGCGGAGCCCTGGTGGTACACATTGACCGCCGGCGGTGACAAGCGCCCGCGCATCGTTGCCAATCTGCCGTGGCTGACCAGTGCCAATACTGGTAGTGACGACGCTCGCGCCATGGCCATTGCTTTGGTTAAGCCCGAAGCTTCGGACGATGACATTTCGCTGATTGCTTTTGAATCATCTGAGAATATCAGCCGCGCTCGCATCCGCAAGGAAGCCGAGCGCTCCAGTTTGCCGCTCGATTGGGCGGCGACCTGGAAAGGCGATCACCAATCTACCCGGTGGCAATTGGCGCAGATCGAGGGATTTGTGCCGGAAGGTGATGCCCGCCTGGAAAAACTCGCTGCCACGCTCGATGGCGAGATTACGCGCTGTGTAAATCTGGGCTGTTACGCTAAACCGGATGGTTGGCTGACACCGTAACTTTTTTCCGGGAGAACAAGCCCGGGCCCACATGCCGAGAATCACTTACCGTGAGCCACATATTATGAACAAATCCACTTCTCATCTAACCCCGCGCCCGGGCATTATGCAGATTTCACCCTATATCGGTGGGCGCGCTTCGCTTGACAGCAGACAAAAGGTTATCCGCCTGGCCTCTAACGAATCGGCGCTTGGCCCGAGCCCGCACGCCATCACCGCGTATGAAGCGGAAAGCAAAAATTTACATCGCTATCCCGATGGCGGCGCCCATGATCTCCGTGCCGCCCTTGGCAAGCTGCATAGCTTGGAAGCAGCGCGTATTGTCTGCGGCACAGGCTCCGACGAAATTTTACAATTGCTAACCAAGGCCTATGCCGGACCAGGTGATGAAGTGCTATTCAGCCGCCACGGATTTCTCGTTTATGAATTGGCGGCGCGAGCTGCCGGCGCAACGCCAGTGGCGGCGCCGGAAGTCGATTACCATTCCGATGTGGATGCTCTCCTCGCTAAAGTCAATGACAAGACACGAATACTATTTCTGGCCAATCCGAACAATCCGACCGGCAGCTATCTGGCCAAGCCAGAGATGCACCGCCTGTGGAGCGCCTTGCCAGAGAATATCCTGTTGGTGGTTGACGCGGCTTACGCTGAATTTGTCAGCGCTGAGGATTATGATGCCGGCGCCGAGCTAGTCGAGGCTGGTAAGAATGTGGTAATGACCCGGACCTTCTCAAAAATTTATGGTCTGGCATCACTGCGCCTAGGCTGGTGTTATGGTTCCGCAGAAGTGATCGACGTGCTCAATCGGGTGCGTGGCCCGTTTAACAATACCGGCCCCGCGCTCGCTGCCGGCCTTGCCGCTGTTGATGATCAAGATCATATCGAAAAGGCGCGGCGCCACAATATTAAGTGGCTTCAGGCGTTGCGTTCGGAATGTGAAAAAATCGATATTGCCACGCTACCAAGTGTTTGTAATTTTCTCTTGCTGCGCTTTGCCGAGGGCACGCGCGATGCCAAGGCGGCGGATGCATATCTGACTGCGCGCGGGATTCTGACGCGCAATGTTGATAATTATCACCTGCCCGATTGTCTGCGCGTCAGCATCGGTCTCGATCGTGAAATGGACGCGCTCCTCGTAGCACTTAAAGAATTTATGGTGTCATAAAATGTCAGCAGAATTTATGTTTGAGCGTATCGCATTGATCGGCATTGGCTTAATCAATTCCTCCCTCGCCCGTTTCGTGCGGGAACAAGGTTTGGCGCGTGAAATAGTCATTTATTCGCGTCGTCAATCGACCCTCGATAAAGCGATGGAGTTGGGCCTAGCCGAACGCGCTGAAACTAACGCCGGTGCGGCTGTCGAAAGAGCTGATTTTATTATTCTCGGTGCGCCGGTCGGCGCCAACGCAGCGCTCGCGGAAGCAATTGGGCCTCATCTCCAACCCGGCGCCATCGTCAGCGATGTGGGTTCAGTAAAAGCTGCCGTGATTCGAGATGTGGCGCCGCATTTGCCAGCCGGTGTTCATCTTGTGCCGGCCCATCCGGTGGCGGGCACCGAGCATTCTGGCCCCGAAGCTGGTTTTGCGGAATTATTCCAAAATCATTGGTGCATCCTCACGCCGCCCGAGGGCTGCGATGCGGCAGCAGTCGAAAAAGTAACAGAGTTTTGGCGCCTCGCCGGCTCGACAGTTGACATCATGGATGCCGAACATCACGATAAAGTACTGGCTATCACCTCCCATCTTCCACAATTGATTGCCTATAATATTGTCGGTACGGTGCTAGATGTTGAGCATGTTACCAAGCGTGAGGTGGTGAAATATGCTGCCGGCGGCTTTCGCGATTTCACTCGCATTGCCGCATCTGATCCGGAAATGTGGCGTGATGTATTTCTCAATAACCGCGAAGCGGTGCTCGAAATGCTTGGTCGATTTTCAGAGGATCTGGCCGTTTTGCAACGCGCTATTCGCTGGGGCGATGACAAAGTATTGGAAGACTTATTTACCCGTACCCGCGCTATTCGCCGCGATCTGATTGACGCCAAACAGGTTTAGCGCTTGGGGGTTATCCGCCGCCTTTTACTAAAACCGGATTGCCGGTAGCGTTCCCACGGCTACCGGGCCGACGAAGACACCGCCATCCTGGGCCATCACCGGCACTGAGCGCAGCACCGGCGGGCCGCCGTCATCCGGCCTGTAGGCCATCATATTGAACGCCACTTTGGCGAGGAACGCATCACCCAGCGGGATCATGTTACTAATGATCAGCGCGTCGATGATATCGCCATAACCGGTGATATCTGCTACCAGCGCACCGATCGGTCGCATCTCAGCATCTAATGCGATAGTACCGTTCGCTTCGATACCGAGCGGCCCCCAACGCATACGGAATAAATTGATCTCAAGCATGCCGCCATTATCGCGCCACATGCGAAGCGCCGTAGCGGTATCGCTATCCGGAACGATACCGAACATGCTTAAATCGAGATTGAGGTACTCGATCTGCTCACCCATCTCCTCGCCATAGCCCGACGGCAGTCTGACACCTTCTACATCAAGAGCCGCGGTAGCGAATTCCAATGGTTTTGTATTTGAAATTGACGCAGGATTTAGCTCCAACTCGGCTGAAGTCCTACGCTCTACCCGGGCTCGCATGCGGGCGACGAAAGCCGACCCTTCGCCCCACGGACCAGCGAGATCGATGTGTTTAAAATCAAATATTAACATTTCAATCTTGCGCGCATCATCGAGCTCAAGCCAGGCGCGACCATCTTCGATTTGACTCTCAAAATCCTGCCACGCCGCGCCATCAAAGAAGCGCAACTTATTTGTCCCGTTAATCTTTAGATTAAATTTATCGAACCGCCAGGGGTGAAAGTTGGCGGTTACAGTTTCACCACGCCACGCCCAGCCGGCGCCCGGATTGTCGATCGAGGGGTGTTTCAGCGATACCTCAAAATAAAGTGGATAACCATTCACTACCGGTGCACCCGCTTCGACTGTAATGCCCCGCGCGCGCTGATCCGCCGCCCAATCCGCAATTCGATCTTTAATCTCATTCGCAGCAACAAACCAATAAGCTGTGTAGGCAATGATAGCGGTGGCCATGCCACCAACAATACTGCTAAGAAGCAGCACAATTTTCACGCGACCACTTCTCATCGTGTCGCCTCAATACTTGCTCCGCTTGGCGCCGTCGCTAAACTTGCCTGGCAGAGATTACTTTGAATCGTTTCACCAATGGCCGTGGCCGAATTGTTATGACTCTTCCCCATTCTAACGGTGGCGCCGAGAGCGAAATATGGGTGTTTGCCTATGGCTCGCTCATGTGGCGGCCTGATTTCGAATTTATTGAAACTGAATCCGCGCTTCTGCGTGGCTATCATCGCGCCTTTTGCATTTATTCCTATATCTACCGGGGCTCGCCCGAGACGCCCGGTCTGGTGCTCGGACTGAATGCTGGCGGCTCTTGTCTGGGCCGCGTCTTTCGCCTGTCGACTGATGTGGCGCCAAGTATTTTGGCAGCGATTGATGCACGTGAGATGATCTATCAGGTTTATCGCGAGCGCCACCTGCCGGTTACATTGATAGATCGTCCCGGCAAGCCCAAGGTGTTGGCGCAAACCTATGTGGCGGATCGCAAGGGGCCCCAATTTACCGGTAAGCTTGCGCAGGCGCACATGGCCAAATTGATCCGCCAGGGTCAGGGAACGGCGGGAAGTGCGCGGGAATATTTGGCGAATACGGTTTTGCATCTCGAGCAGCTCGGGTTCCCTGATTCTCGTCTCACTAGGCTGTTGCACGATGTCACTGCCGAAAATTAAATTTTTATGCGCATTTGGAAAATCCGCATGATGTGCATACATCGCATCCTTCCTGCTGAATAACGCTAAACTGGCTGCAGCGTGAACAGCTCTCCAGGCGCTGGGCTGGTTCTATCTCAGCTCCGCTCGGCTCTGACACGAGGCGGGGCGCAGATACGGTACTGACGCCAGTAAGATTCAAATGATGTTCGATTACCTCACCGATGGCCGCCAGGATCGACGGCACATAGCGTCCTTCCATCCACTGGCCGCCGCGTGGATCAAATACCGCTTTCAATTCCTCAACTACAAACGAAATATCGCCGCCGCGCCGGAACACCGCACTGATCATCCGCGTCAGGGCGACGGTCCAGGCGTAATGTTCGGTGTTTTTGGAATTAATGAAAATCTCAAAAGGCTGGCGCCGGCCGTCGCGCAGTATGTCGTTGATGGTTATGTAGATGGCGTGGTCATTCTCGGGCCAGCGGATTTTATACGTATTGCCGTGCAATGATTCAGGGCGCTCGAGCGGCTGGGTCATATAGACCACACCGCTCGCCTCATAGGTATCGCGTGGTTTGTTGACCGGTGGCTTTAGAGGCAGCTCCTCCTGCACCTCAGCAGCTTTGCCATCCGCCGCTATTTGTTTTCTGGCTGGGCTATCCGCTTCTAGAACCGCGCCGGTTACAGCGTTGGGCCGGTAGGTGGTGCAGCCCTTGCAGCCGAGCTCGAAGGCTTGGGAATAAATATCCCGGAATTCTTCGAAGTTGATTTCCTCCGGGCAATTGATCGTCTTGGAGATAGAGCTGTCGATATATTTTTGTGCCAGCGCCTGCACCACCAGATGGTCGGCCGGGCGTAATTGCTGCGCATCGACGAAATAATCCGGTAATGGCGTGTTCTTGCCCTTGAGCTCGCGAAACAGACGATAGGCATAATCAGAGACGGTCTCCGTCTTGCGGCTGCCGTCCGGCATCAGCACATTGCGGCGATAGGAATAACTGAACACCGGCTCAATGCCGGATGATATGTTTCCAGCCAGCAGCGAGATCGTGCCGGTCGGCGCGATGGAGGTGAGGAGCGCATTGCGAATGCCGTGGCGCTCAATCTCGGCCCGAGTATTGGCGCTCAGTTTTTGCACCGAATCAGCGGCGAGGAACGGCACGGCTTGATACAAGGGAAAAGCGCCTTTCTCCTCGGCCAGGCGGGCCGAGGCCAAATAGGCGGCATCGCGCAGTGCAAATAACCAGCTTTCCGCCAGCACGTTGGCCGGCTCGCTGCCATAGCGTGCGCGGCACATGATCAGCGCGTCAGCCAAGCCGGTTACGCCGAGGCCGATGCGCCGTTTGGCATGGGCCTCGTCTTTTTGCGCATCGAGGGGAAAGCGAGAGACGGCAATGGCGTTGTCGAGCATCCGCACAGAGGTGGAAACGAGATCGCGCAGCGCGTCGATATTGAGCGTCGCATTTTCCTCGAACGGCGATTGCACAAGACTTGTTAGGTTGATCGAGCCCAGTAGGCAGGCGCCATATGGTGGCAACGGCTGCTCGCCGCATGGGTTGGTTGAATAGATCTCCTCGCAATAATTCAAATTATTGGTCTTGTTGATGCGGTCGATAAAAATCACACCGGGTTCGGCAAAGGCATAGGTTGAGCGCATTATGCGATCCCATAGCTCGCGCGCCGAGATGGTTTTATAGCAGGTACCGCCGAAGTTGAGCTCCCACGGCTTGTCAGCCTTGACCGCGGCCATGAAATCATCAGTCGCCAGAACCGAGAGATTAAACATGCGAAATCGCCCTGGATCCTGCTTGGCCTCAATGAAGGCTTCTATATCCGGATGATCGCATCTAAGCGTGCCCATCATGGCACCACGGCGAAACCCGGCGCTCATAATGGTGCGGCACATGGAATCCCACACATCCATAAATGTGAGCGGCCCCGAGGCATCGGCGCCGACACCGATAACCGGCGCACCCTTAGGTCGCAGTGTGGAAAAATCATAGCCGATGCCACCGCCCTGCTGCATGGTGAGCGCGGCTTCCTTTAGCTGATCGAATATCCCCCCCATATCATCAGGCACGCGCCCCATGACGAAGCAATTAAACAGAGTAACATGACGATCCGTCCCGGCGCCGGCAAGAATACGGCCAGCGGGCAGGAAGCGAAAATTTTCAAGCGCCTCGTAAAATTTGACCTGCCAATGTTCTTTGTCTGCTTCGGGCGCCGCCAATGCATCAGCAACCCGGCGCCAGCTTTCGTTGACGGTTTTATCGCGCACGCTGCCATCGGCTGCTTTAAGGCGATATTTCATGTCCCAAATTTGGGCTGATATCGGGGTCATGGCAGCTAGTGTGGTGGGCGCAGATGTCATGGCGGCTATGGCACTCGTTTCATGCATAAAAATTGGTTAAGTTGGCGCAAAAGGTCGCGCCCGTTCTGAGCACGACCGCTTAGTCTAAAGCCGAACCCACAGTCAGGTCAATGTTCCGTTGATGTTCTTTTGGGATTTGTAGGTTTCGGCCATCAATTTATCGGCCGCCTGCTCCATCTCGCGTTCTAACCGGGTCATGAATTCCTGCCGACGCAAGCCAAGCTCGATCGGCGGCAAGAATTGCAGCACTATGGTGCCGGCATATTTGCGAAATGATTTTTTCGGCCAAAATAGGCCTGAATTATGCACCACCGGGACAACCGGCAGGTCAAGATTATTGTAAAGCGCCGCAATACCCGGCCGGTAGGGCAACTTCTTGCCCGGATCCACCCGCGTCCCCTCAGGGAAAATAACCACGGCGCGCCCACTCTCGACGATTTTTCGCGTATCTATGACCAGCTTGCGCAAAGTTTTGGCATAGCCCGAACGATCGATGAAGATCATGTTCATCTTGCGCGCATAAAGGCCGTAGCCTGGAATATAGCCAAGCTCTTTCTTCATGATATAGACCGGATCAGTCAACAGCCGGAGAAAAATATTGGTTTCCCACTCAGATTGATGCTTGGAGGCGACAATCGCTGACCCGACGGGAATATACTCGCGCCCTCTTATCTCTACTCGGATGCCAACGACCACGCGGAATATCAGCGAGTTCCCGGCCGCCCAGAGCAAAACGAACAAGCGAAATGCTCGACGCGGCAGCAGCACCATTGGGACCATCAACAGGCCCATAAAAATGGACCAAACATAAAAGCAGACTGTGCAAGTCGCGGAACGGATTGTATTCACGGCGGATTGCCTCGGAAGGACGCGCGTGTGAACGGCATCCGAATTAGCGCCAGGAGATATTTCACGTATTCGCTCGCGAGCAGGCCCGCTGTTCCTCTGTAGCGCCACCAATCGTCGACCTTGACGTGTTGCGAAAATATAGGGTTCTCAACCAACTTAACATCTGGCATGGCGCGGCGAAACTCTAGGATCGCCCTTGGCATGTGATAATTTCCAGTCACCAGGCGCAGGCTTTGAAAGCCGTGCGCTGCCATCCAGGCAGAGGTTTCTCCGGCATTTTGGTAGGTATCTTCGGCGTTATGACCGATTTCAATGCAACAATCCGGTTGGTCCTCTAGGTTTTCACCCAGAAGGTCCAACAGAGTGACGCCCGAATAGGCGCCCGATATAAAAAGCTGATCTGCCTGGCCGGCGCGCAATAATTCAAGTCCAGCGAGCAGCCGACCATATCCACCAGTTGGCACCACAATCGCTTCTGTCTGGCTGACCGGATCATTGATGGTGCGCGGTACAACCGAGACAAACCAAACCAAACCGACAGACCATAAAATGGTGAGCAAGAATAGGACGCCGCCAAAGATACCGAAGGCTATTTTCAATTGATCCTCCGCCTTTGGCCCTTACATCATCTTACCAAGTTCGCGCAGCGCGGTAACACGGGCGGTAATCATGGCAATCAAGGCTGTGATGATGGGAGCCGCAGCAAGCAGCGCCCAGGCCCAGTACGCCACTGGTACTTCGGGCGCGAGCGGCGTTTCTAAGCGCCCTGCGACATGGCGTAAGCCGTAAAGCGTCGCCACTGCAAAGACGATGCCGGTGACCCCGCCGCGCAATCCCAGTATCATCGCCTGGCGCTGAAATTGCGCTGCCACATAGCCATCGCGCGCGCCGATAAGATGCAAAAGCTCAATAACATCGCGGTGGATAGAAAGCCCCATGCGGGTGGTGAATACCACCGTCGCTACTGCTGAAAGTCCGATCAGGATCACTACAGCAATGGCCAGCAGCTCAAGCGAGCGACCGAAATCCGCCAATCGATCCAGCCACGCCTTGGCATCATCTACACTGATTCCGGGCAGTGATTGTCCCAAGCGTTGCTCAAGTGATTCGACGTTGACGCCTGATCCGGGCGCTATATCAATATCGATCAAGCGTGGCAGTGGAAGATCATCGGGCACATTGCCGACACCGAGCCAACGCTCGATCAGCGCCAGGCTTTCTGATTGCGGCACCACCCGAACCTCCAAAACGCCCCCGATCCCTTCCAAAATTTCCTCAGCGAGAACGATTCGTGCACCCGCGCTCTCATTTTTTTGGGGCATTAATTGCAGCGTCAGGGTGCCGACCTCGCCGCGCTGCCAACGATCAACAGCGCTATGTAAAATCAACACCCCAGCCAGCGCCAACACAGCGAGATAAACCATCAAGGCAAACACCCAGGGTAAAAAACGACTCGGCGCATCGCGGCCAAGCGCCAAAACAGCTGGAGCACGACGCGCCATATCAGCCCGCCTTACCATTTGTGTTTTCCAAAGTGTTATTTGGCACTTTTTTTGGCGGCTTTTTCGCCCGAATTTCACCCGAGGCAAGTGTCAAGGTGGGGTGAGGGTTGCGCGCTACCAAGCCCTTATTATGGGTCGCAAAGATCACCGTGGTGCCGATCCTATTCAATTCCTCAAATAGACGGATCAGATGTTGACCCAGCGCCTCATCGAGATTTCCCGTCGGCTCATCGGCCAACAACAGGCGCGGGCGGGTGATCACTGCCCGGGCAATGGCGACGCGCTGCTTTTGCCCGCCGGAGAGTGATTCGGGCAGTGCATGAATGTGATCGGCGAGGCCAATCCAGGCGAGCAATTCGGACACATGGGTTTGAATTTCCGATTCCTTGGCTCCGGCCACGCGTAATGGCAAAGCAACATTATCGAGCGCCGAAAGATGGCCCAACAGGCGATAATCTTGGAAAACCACACCAATTTTGCGCCTGAGCCCAACCAATTCGGCTTGCTTCGCCACCATTACGTCGTTTCCAAATATGGAGATCAGGCCGCGCGACGGACGCTGCGCCAAAAACAATAGGCGCAGAAGCGATGTTTTACCGCTCCCGCTCGGCCCTACCAGATAACGGAATTCACCTGCATTTATCTCAAAAGTGACGTCATGCAACACCTCCGGGCCCATACCATAGCGCATTCCTACATTTTCGAATCGAACCAAGTTGAATGCCTCCCTGCCCTGGTACCCTGGAGCGGTGGTAATAAGGCGCGCGAAGAATAGTTGCCGGAACGGCGAGCGTCCAGCATTCTACATCCATAACGGGATGGTTGTGCAATCCCTATAGAGGGAAAGGGCAATCGGCGGTATAATGGTAATCAACCGTTATCTATTGACGACACAACAACAAATGTCTGATTTATACGTATGATTGTCAGCTGCCCGTCCTGCGCGACGCGCTATCTGATCGATCCCACGGCATTAGGCGGGGAGGGGCGCACGGTTAGGTGCGCCAAATGCAGCCATACTTGGCGCGAACAACCTCCCGCCGATATGCCCAAGCGGGTCGATATACTGCTGCCTGATGACGCGCCCAGGCCAATCCCGTTCGGCTCAAATTTGCCTGCTGTTGTCGCCAAGCGACGGCGTGCCAATCGCCGGGGCTGGCTCGCCGTGGTGGCAGCGATCTTAATTATTATTATCGCCGGCGTGTTAGCGCGCGGCACTATCGTCGATGTCTGGCCACCGGCTGAAAAATTATATTCAGCAGTTGGTCTTGGTGAGGATGAGGTCGATATTAGCGGCCTCAAAATTAAAAATGTGGAACGCGAGAATTTGGTCGAGGGCGGAGTGCCAATCCTGGTTATCCGCGGCGAAATTTATAACGGTGCGGAAGAGGAGCGCGCCATCCCGCCAATTCGTATTGGCTTGATGGACGCCGCCAATGTGGAATTACATTATTGGACCTTCGCGTCAGAGCAAAGCGCACTTCGTGCGGACGATTGGACCGAGTTTGAAACCCGTCTGATCGACCCACCGGAAGGTGCTAGTCAACTGCGCATCCGTTTCACCGGCAGTGAAGAACATTAAGGCTTTGCAGCGGCACGAATCCTGATTACTGATGAAGAGGACCCGGTGCGCACCTTCCTGATCCGGTTTCCAAAATTGTGAAGATTCGTAAATTTTAGCTTTGTCTCGTCAACACATTCGTCCTGCCAGGCTGTGTCGAGAATTCTCTGCCGATTATTGTACCTATATCTTTCATAGCAAGACTATGGTTGGGAAATTTAGATATGGCATGTTGTGGATAATGGACTGAATAAATATAGCAAAAATGTGATTTTATGGCTTGGGTCTGGGCGGTGCGATAGGCCGCCTAGATATCCAGTTCTAGGATCACCGGCGCGTGGTCAGAGGGTTTTTCCCAACTACGTATCGGGGTGAGGATCTCTGCCGAGGTAAGGGCGCCTTTGAGTGCCGGGGTGACCCAAATATGGTCAAGACGGCGGCCACGGTTTGATTCGGCCCAATCGCGTGCCCGGTAGCTCCACCATGAATAGAGCTTTTCATCCTGGGGCACAAAATGGCGCACCGCATCGACCCAATCATGAGATTCGTAAACGCGGTTCAGCGCTTCCACTTCTACCGGCGTATGGCTAACCACTTTCAGCAATTGCTTATGTGACCACACATCGCTCTCCAACGGCGCCACATTGAGATCGCCCATCAGCACGAAGCGGTTTGATTTTTTACGTCGTTCGCCAAACCAATCCGCCATTTCCGCGAGAAATTGCAGCTTATGGGCAAATTTGTCGTTCTCGTCAGGGTTGGGAATATCACCGCCGGCGGGGACGTAGAAATTATGCAGCTCCATCGTTTTGCCATCCTTGCACTTGACCGAGGCCCAGGCATGGCGTGAATCTTCCTTGCCGCACCAATAGCGCGGCTCAGCTTTGACAATCGGCAGGCGCGAGAGAATGGCGACGCCATGATAGGCTTTTTGACCGTGAATAAAGCGATGGCAGTATCCGAGCTTTTCTCCCAATCCTTCAGGGAACAATTCATTGATCACCTTGATTTCTTGCAGGCACAGAACATCCGGCTGGTATTTTTCCAACAAGCGCATCACATGGTCGAGGCGGATACGGACGGAATTAACGTTCCAGGTACAGATGCGCATCGTATTTTCTTGTCCTTTTAATTTATGGCTGCGAGTTGGGAGCGCCTATGTTTTATGCCGTAAATTTGCGCACCGGATAACGCAAGTATTTCACGGAAGCTCGAGCGATAAAATGACGGAAAAGAAAAGGCGGACCGGGCAAAAGCCGGTCCGCCAGCAAAGAGGACCCGAAGTAGCGTGAGGAGTCCATGCCGCTCCGCACCAACCGTAGGGAGGTACCGGGGAGCGGCGGCGGCAAGGACAGGTCGTTGCACTGGATTTAGCGATGCTAAGCTTTTGTTTCCAACTCAACAAATTATGATAATTCTGCTGGAGCCTCGCAGCAACAGCCAATCCAATGGCGACGCGCTCAAGAACGTGTTCGCACGACCTAAACTTAGTAAGAGCGGACCCGCGAGCTGCGCTCGAAACTGCCATTCGCAACGGCTGCAATGTCACTTCGATCAATCCCTATATCGGCAAGCTGGCGGTCACTCATGCTATAGAGCATGTCGCTAACGCGACTGCGGTTGCGCCATGAACGAAGGGCATTGATAAGGGGTAATACAATCATTTCAGTTACTCCTGGATACAGTGTTTAAAAAATGCCGAAATCCTTTTCCCGGCTGCCTCACCACGATGTTAGCGGGCCACTGCTTGGTCCGTTGCGCCGAGTGTCTGGTCGTTAATATGGCGATTTCGAAAAATCTCACAACAAACAAGATGGAACTCCTGATATGCGTTTTATGCATATCTATTAGTAATTTGTTCCGCTTATTATTAATGACTAATTAACGGATTCAGCGCCGATAATTGCGCTCCTGGGCGCATTTTCGGGCGGCATCGCCAAACGCCCTGAAGAGGGCGGAGGAAAAAGCGCTCTCCTTGACTTTCCATTCGGGGTGCCATTGCACGCCGAGGCAGAAACCGCGTGTATTCATGCCGCTCAGGGCCTCAATCTGGCCGTCCGGTGCGGTGGCCTCAATACGTAGGCCAGGTGCCGGCTGATCTATGCCCTGGGCATGCAGGGAATTGACCATTACGGTTGGTTCCGACCACAAGCTGGCGAGCACGCCGTCCGGCGTGATCGAAATATCGTGTATTGGCGCATATTGCTCTTCACGTGGCTGGCTTTGGTCTTCGCGGTGGTCTTGCCGCCCCGGCACTTCATGCACCCTCTGGTGCAACGTGCCGCCAAGCGCCACATTCATCTCCTGAATGCCGCGGCAAATGCAGAGGATCGGCACGCCGGCCTGCACGGCATCCCGGACCAACGGCAGGGTCGTGGCGTCGCGCTGCGCATCATGATGGGTGCCTTCGGCGCTAGGCGGGCCATCATAGAGGTGGGGTTCCACATTGGACGGACTGCCCGTCAACAGTAGGCCATCGACGCGCGCCAGCAGTTCGGCGCGGATCTCCGCATCCGGTAGCGACGGCAGCATCAGCGCCAACCCTTGCGCGCCATCCCGGACCGCCGTGATGTATTTCTCGCCAACCACATGAAAGGGATGAATGCCAACTTCCCGCACACAGGCGGAGAGCGCTATCAAAGGTCTGGAATAATTTGGTGTGACCATGGATTTAGGCACCGCTAGCGTTTGGACAATTTTTCGCGCGGATCCGCAAAGACGAACAAGCTGTTCGCGAGGTCAATATTAGTCTCAACATTGAACAGGGCGACATTTGTTTCCAGCCCTTGTGCGTCGATCACAGTCCATTGCTTGAGCTCCATTGGCGCTTCGCTAAAATAAAGCGTGAAGCTGCCGAGACCCGGGTCTTCGCGCTTGACCAGGGTAATTGCCATGGCGCCTGATCGGCGGCGAAAATGAGTGACGATCAGGTCGTCCTTAAAGCTCACATCGTCGGAACTAAGCGCGCCGAGCGGCGTATCGAAAATCGGCCAATCGCTGACCTGGCCAAGCTCGGTGTCGTGAAAATGTAGGAACAATCCATCGCCAACGATGAGAATCGGTGTCGGCGGCAAATATTCAATGCGTAAGCGCCCCGGTCGGCGCAAATAAAATACGCCGTCAGCGGTGCCACCTTCCGGCGAAGATTGAAAAAACGAGGCACGAATCGAATCGATAGCGGCAAAATACTTCTCCGCCCGGCTTAGCCATTCAGAATCCTCCGGACTGAGCACAGCGGACGTCACCAAAATTGGCGGTTCCAATGCCATTTCGATTTCGTCCAGGGTGGGTTCTTCTGCTTGCACGGACGCTGGCACCGCTAGCACAGCGCCTAGCAAGAGCACAGCCAGCAGGCCGGTAATCGGACGAAGGGCGAGTTGTGCGTTCATGTGGTTTTTATGTAAGCTCTCGGGCGGTAAACGCCAACTTTAGCTGCACATGCTCCTGCTCATATTTGGCCCCGGCTCACGTTTCACCCGGCTTACATCTGAAATGAGCCGGCCTCACCTATCAATACTTCGCGCTTGCCCGCATGGTTGGCTTGGCTAATGATGCCCTGCGCCTCCATGCGCTCAACAATCCGTGCTGCGCGGTTATAGCCGATCTGCAAATGACGCTGGACGAAGCTGGTTGAAGCCTTGCCTTCGCGCGTTACCAGATCGACGGCGCGGTCATAGAGTGGATCATCGGCGGCAGCGTCCCCAGTTGAGGGCAGGTCCGAATCCAGCTCCTCGGTAATCGACGAAATATAATCGGGTTTTCCTTGCGCGCGCAGCGCATCTGTCACCGCCTCCACTTCATCGTCGCTCACCAATGGGCCATGCACTCGGGTCAAGCGACCGCCGCCTTCAAGATAGAGCATGTCGCCCTGGCCAAGCAACTGCTCGGCGCCGGCTTCACCGAGAATGGTGCGGCTGTCGATCTTAGAGGTGACCTGGAAGCTGATGCGTGTTGGGAAATTGGCCTTGATGGTTCCGGTGATAACATCCACCGATGGGCGCTGGGTTGCCATGATAATATGAATGCCAGCAGCGCGCGCCATCTGCGCCAAACGCTGCACCGCACCCTCAATATCTTTACCCGCCACTAACATTAAATCTGCCATCTCATCGACGACAACGACGATGAAAGGCAATGGCGCCAAGTCGAACGGCTGCTCCTCATACACCGGCTCACCGGTTTCGGCATCAAAGTGAGTGTTTACTCTTCGACTGAGCGTTTCGCCTGTACGCTGTGCTTCGGCCAAGCGTTTGTTATAGCCGCTAATATTGCGCACCCCCAATTTAGACATCGCCTGATAGCGACTTTCCATTTCTCGCACCGCCCATTTGAGCGCGATAACCGCCTTAGCGGGATCGGTGACGACGGGAGTCAATAAATGTGGAATATCGTCATAGATTGAAAGCTCCAGCATCTTTGGGTCGATCAGGATCAACTTACACTGCTCCGGCGGCAAGCGATAAATAAGCGACAGGATCATGCTGTTGATGGCGACCGATTTGCCCGAGCCGGTGGTGCCGGCGACGAGCAGATGGGGCATGCGCGCGAGATCGGCGATAACCGGCGCGCCACCAATATCCTTGCCCAGTGCTAGGGTCAGGCTGGCGGCGGTATTTTCATAATCTTCACTTGCCAGCAGCTCACGCAAAAAGACCATTTCGCGGTCGCTGTTGGGCAGCTCAATGCCGATCACATTGCGCCCGCGAATGGTTGCTACGCGCACCGAGATGGCGCTCATGGAGCGCGCAATATCATCAGCCAAGGCTATTACCCGCGCCGTTCGTGTGCCGGCGCGCGGAATGAATTCGTAGAGCGTCACCACCGGGCCGGGGCGCACCTTATCGATCACGCCAAAGACGCCGAAATCTTCGAGTACGGTGAGCAGCAGAGCAGCGTTTTTCTCTCGCGCATTTTCCGCCAAAACCGGCTTACGGCTTTTTACTGATGGCGAAGACAATAAATTAAGCGGCGGCAGTTCGAACTCATGGCCCTCTTTGAGATCGAGGGTTTGCTGGTTCTCGCGCGCCGCGCGCTTGCCGGGCTTGGTCTTGCCTGGCAATTCCTCAACGATTTTCTGCTTGTTAGCTCTTTTGCGCACTGGCAGGCTTAATTCAAACCGGCCATCGGCCAATTCTTCGCCTGACGTGCTATTATCATAAAGCCGGGGCTCGGCGCGGATGCGATTACGTCCACGGAAAGGCAGTGCCGGAAGAGTGAATCTCGACAGTTTTATTTTCCGGGAGTGCTTTTCTTCGCCTTCTGGCGCTATGGTTTCGCGCGCAGCTTTCTTCAGCTTTTTCTCCTTGCTGTCAGGACCGGCAAATTTTGGTGTCGTTTTTCCATGCACCCAACTGGCGACCCGGTAGAGAGAGATGGCGGCCATACGCAGCGCCCTCCAGGCTCCGGCGAACAGCACTTTCCATTCCCGCCACGGCAGGCCGAGCGCGATGTAAAAACTCACTGCCGCCAGCCCGAAAGCTATGATGGCAAAGGTCAGTGCCCCAGCGCCCCAGCCAAGCACAATTTCGTTGAGTGGTGCGGCGATCACTGCTCCACCGCCGCCGCCAAAACCGGCCTCAACCGGCCAACCCATTGGCGGTGCAAATCCGGCGAAGCCAGCTGCTGCCAGCACAATGCTGAGCGGGCAGAGGGCGAGGCGCAGCCACACCAGACGCATGCCACGATAGGATATCAATGCCCAAGACCAAGCGGCGAGAATAACAATCAACAGGGCAGAAGCGGCACCGACCGCCTGCAACAGCAGATCAGAGGCGTACGCGCCCGGCAGGCTGACTAAATTGGCGATATCGCGCGAATTGGCAGTGTTGAAGGATGGATCGCCCGGCGCATAGGTGATCAGCGCTAAGGCAAGCACGGCGGTCACGGCAAGCAATACCAGCCCAGCTAGTTGAACCGAACGGCGGCGTAAAAAACGACTCGCCGCTTCCGGCAGAAAAGGCGCGCGCCTCGCCCCTTCGCTACTCGCCGTCATACCGCGAAGCGCCCCGACAGCGCCTTTAAAATGAAAGTATTCAAACCCGCCTCCCGCCTTTTAAAACAAGGCGTTGTATCTAGCCGTTACGAATTGAGCTTAACAGACTAGCAGATAAGTAGGCGGATGTGAATCAGCGAGTGTGTGGTGAGTAATAATAATTATGCTGCTTATTTTACTGCTATAGAGTCCCTTTTTGTTCCGGAAATGACCGCTAAGCGACCGATTCGCGGTGGGTGCGGATGCCGAGGCCTTCGCATTCGGTTTCCTCCAAAACCCAGAGGCCGATGGTGAGATCGATAGCTTTCAGGATGACGAAGGTGGCAAGAGCGTTATAGGCCATAGTGATGGCAACGGCATAGAGCAGCGTCAATACTTGGCCGCCATTGCCGTCAACAGCGCTGGGCGCGCCGCCGATGGTTTCCGTTGCAGGAATAAACCCCCACCCCTATGTTACTGTAATAAAGACATTTATTTTCTTTAGCGCTTCTGCTGCCCCAGTTAGGCGCTACATTCCCCACCAAATTTGATAGCTTACGCATAGAATAAACTCTCCGCGTTATAACCTGAAACGCCTTGGCATAATTAGAGCTTATCTAGACCAAATATATGTCCAGAATCTCACTGTCGATTTGGCGCGTCACCCTATTCTTCAAGCCTCCTCGGCTTCCCCATGGGGCCAAATTGAATTAGTCTTGCAGAATGAAAAATCTGGCTGAATTTCTGTGCCTGAATTCAACTGCTTATTTTTAGGTACATAGAATAGGCTCAATCGCACTGGCCATGCGTAGCAGGCGCTCCTCCCAGCCGGATGGTGCCAACAGCATTAGGCCAACGGGAATACCATTGTCGTCTTTGCCGCAGGGCAGGGTGAGCGCGGTGCAATCAAGGAAATTGCCCAGCCGAGTATTTCTGAGCGTCATCAGATTGGCGGCCTTCCAAGCCTCCATATCATTTTCAAGCTCGGCAATGGCAGGCGGGCTGATGGCAATAGTTGGCATGGCCAATACGCCTACCTCGCGAATACGTACGTGCAGCGCTGGCGCCAGCTTGCGCAGGCCTTGTTTGGCGCCTTCCACTGTGCTTGCCTGCATTTTTCCGCCAAGGCGAATTCGCTCCAAAATCGGCGCATAAACGAAATTGGGCCGGGCTTCGATAAATTCATGCCAGAGGGCATGACATTCCGCCGCGTGGAAGGGACCGAAATGGCTGATCAGCGCTTCAACCTCATCAAATTCTGGAATTTCAGCCTGGACCGTGGTCACGCCGGCGGCTTCGAGGCGGGCAATGGCGCCGCGCGCCGCGCGTTCCACACCAGGGTCCAAATCCTGCCACACCAAATTTGACGGCAGTGCTAAACGCAGGCGGGCTGGATCGGCGCCGCTTAAATCCGGCGCATGGGAATTGCCGGCGCCGTAGCGACCCATCAGGGCAGTAAAGAGTGCCGCAGCATCGGCCACGTCATGGGTCAGAGGGCCGACCGTATCCATACTGTTCGAAAGCCCGAGCACACCATCCAGCGGCAGCAGGCCAAAGCTGGTTTTCAGGCCGGTGAGACCGTTCCACGCCGAAGGCACACGCACTGAGCCGCCGGTGTCCGAGCCAATGGCGGCGGCGGCAAGGCCGCGTGCCACCGAGACCGCACCGCCCGAGGTCGAGCCGCCGGGCAATCGTGCCACTCGATCGTCAAATGGATTGGCCGGCGTGCCGTAATTGGAATTGATGCCAAGGATCGAAAAGGCGAACTCTGTCTGATTGGTTTTGCCTAGGCAGACCAGCCCTGCCTTAGTTAAGCGTTCCACAACAGTCGCATCGCCGGTTGCGACGCGCTCCTGCAACACCTTAGTGCCATGGCTGGTGATGTCTCCATCGGTATCGTAGAGATCCTTCCACGAGATTGGCACACCATCAAGCGGACTCAAACGCAGATTTTGCCGCGCCCGCTCAGCTGCTGCCGCCGCTTCAGCCCGCGCCCGCTCCGGCGTGGTGCGAAGGTAAATATCATGCTTAGTATCGATGCGTTTGATGCGCTCAAGAAAATAGTCACACAGCTCACTAGCGTCGATTTCGCCAGTGCCGATGCTCCGACCCAAAGAAAGGGCGCTCATTTTATGCCATTCAACCGTCATATCTCTTATACCCCTGTGTTCTCTGCGTTATGCTAGCGGTCATGGGTTCAAAATTGAGTTTAGGTATATGACAGCAGACGGGCAAATGACTGCTGATTTAGCCATTGCCGGCGGTGGCCTGGTTGGCCTCAGCCTCGGCGTGGCATTGGCGCGCACCGGGTTGGAAGTTGTAGTCATGGACGGTGAGGACCCCGCGCGCATGCGCGAGGCCGCCTTTGATGGCCGTGTCTGCTCAATTTCCTATGGCTCCAAGCGGGTGTTGGATGGTATCGGCGTATGGGACGGTATGGCCGCGGAGGCAGAGCCAATTCTCGAAATCCGTGTTACCGACAAAGACGCTCCACTATTCCTCCATTATGACCATAGCGAAATCGGCGATCAGCCGCTCGGCTGGATCGTCGAGAACAACGTCACCCGCATCGCCCTGTTAGAAGCGGCCGCGGCCTGCTCTAATCTCACCCATCTGGCGCCGGTCTCGGTAGAGGCGTTCAAGCCTGAGGGTGATCGCATTCATGCCCGCTTGGTCGATGGCCGCCAGATCTCGGCGCGCCTCGCTGTGGCGGCGGATGGTCGGCGGTCGCGTTTGCGCCACGCTGCCGGCATCCCCACCACCGAATGGTCTTATAATCAGAGTGGCATTGTCTGCACCGTACATCACGAGCGTTCGCACCGAGGCATTGCCCAGGAGCGCTTTCTCCCCGCCGGCCCATTCGCCATTCTGCCTATGACGCACAGTCGTGCATCTATCGTCTGGACAGAATCGACAGATCATGCAGCGCATCTCCTTGCCCTCTCGGATACGGTATTTCTCGCTGAACTTGAATCGCGCTTTGGTGATTACCTTGGTGCACTTGAAGTCACTGGGCCACGCTTTAGCTATCCGCTAGCGCTCACTCATTCCGATCGCTACACGGGCGAGCGCTTGGCGTTGGCCGGAGACGCGGCACATGCCATTCATCCGCTCGCCGGGCAGGGATTTAATCTTGGTGTGCGCGACGTGGCGGTCCTGGCCGAGCTGATTATCGATCGCCACCGCCTTGGCCTTGATATTGGTGCGCCCGACCTGCTTGCCCATTACCAGCGCTGGCGACGCTTCGATACCATGTCGCTGATTGCTGTTACTGATGGGCTCAATCGGCTTTTCTCCAACGACATCCCACCGCTCCGTCTGGCACGCAATATTGGCCTAGCGGCGGTCAACCGCATACCCAGTCTGAAGCATCTTTTTATGCACCATGCCATGGGCACAGTCGGTGAGCTGCCCCGCCTAGCACGCGGCGAGCCGCTTTAAAGCGCGCGCAGTCAAGCATATGACCGAAAGCGAACCCAACAGCAGTGGCAAAAAGCCTGTGGTGTGGATTGGACGCCCCCCCGGCGCTATGATATCTAGCGTGACCGTGCGATGTTTCATTTTCTAACGCAAACGGCAGCACGCCGTAACTATGTTGCCCCCCTCGAAGCGGCGCTGACGGTAAGCGGTCAGGAAATTTTGCCGCCTTTGCGCTTGATGGTCCGACACGCTGCAGGGGTCTTGATGTCATGCGCTATGATAGTGCCAGCCCCGGGTACGAGCTGGAGCCACGCTTTAAACTGGAAGAAAGTCTCAGCAAAACCCATATGACACCGAATGGTAGCGCGCAGAAATTTTACTATAGCCGATTTGCCAGAAGCTAGCGGATTGGCAATAAATTAGACAGAGAATAAAGGAGTAGGGATATGAGTGAGAAAGCGACATTCGGCGCCGGCTGTTTTTGGAAGCCCGAGCATGTCTTCCGTCAGGTTGATGGCGTGGTTTCCACATCGGTTGGCTATATGGGCGGTGACACTAGAAATCCGAATTATGAGCAAGTCTGCACCGGCCGAACCGGACATGCTGAAGTCGTACAGGTCGAATATGATCCAGCACGAATCAGCTATGAGGAATTGCTCAATATTTTCTGGCAAAACCATGACCCGACGCAACACAACCGTCAGGGGCCGGATGTCGGCACACAATATCGCTCAGCAGTGTTCACACATGGCGCGGCGCAGGATCAGGATGCCAAAGCTTCGCGAACGAAGGTTGAAAGCGCCGGTAAGGTGGCGACCGAAGTAAGTCCGGCGAGCCATTATTGGCCGGCAGAGGATTATCACCAGCAGTATATTGAGAAGAATCAGCGCCACCGCTTCAGCATACGCTAGGACGATCATGGATATTACTCTGAACGGCAAGCGGGCGCTGGTCACAGGTGCAGGAGATGGTATTGGTCGGGAAATCGCTGAGGCAATGGCGCGAGAAGGAGCGATGGTTGCCGTCCATGGGCGCAGTCTGGATCGCATCGAATCCACCCTGGATACTATTGCGGCGACTGGCGGAAACGCCATTCCAGCGCTTGCTGATCTCGCCGATGAGGGTGCCATCAACGCTATGTGTAAAAAGGTATGTGCTACCTTGGGCGGTCTCGATATTCTGGTTAACAATGCCGGCATCGCCGTCCTCGACGATATTGCCGATATGGCGCCGGAAGATTGGAAATCAGTTTTGGCTATTAATCTGACAGCGCCTTTTTTGGTTACGCGCGCTGTCTTTCCGGCATTGATTCAATCCGGCTCGGATGGCTCAGTGATCTTTATTTCCTCGATAGCGGCGGATGCGCACACGGCAGGTTGGGGCGCTTATGCGGCATCGAAGAATGGCCTTAATGCGTTCATGCATTGCCTGGCAGATGAGCTCGGCGTCCATGGCGTGCGGGTCAATAGCATCGCGCCGGGCTGGATCGAAACCAAGATGGCGAAGGCGGCGCATCAAGGCATGGCCGCCGCCGCCGCCGAGCCCTATGAAGCACTTTATAATAAAAGCATGCGTGGAAATATGCTGGGTGCGCTGCTGATGCCGGATTCTATTTCCGACATGGCGGTATTTCTTGCGAGTAAACGCGGGCGCTACATCACTGCACAAATCCTAACCGTGTGCGGCGGCTGCGTGCCCGGCAGTCGCCGCAATGAATTATCGGCTGAGCGCGCTAATGCCTTGGCCGGCTCATAGACAGATAGCACGGTCTTGCTTTTGGGGGAGTTAACTTAAAGAGCCCCCCAGGAGAGGCCGTTGTGACAATTTCAAAGGCACAAAAACCCGACCCCATTTCCGGTCGAATCACGCTCCGCTATTAAGAGGCTGGCGCAGTAGCGCTGATGATGATGCATGGCTGGGTTTATCTCGATCTGTTCGGCCTAGATAGCCCGTCGCGTCTAGCATTAATGGTTGAATGAGAACGACGCGCAAAGCTCTCAATTTCTTCTTCCCCGAGCCTTCTGAGCTAACCGACCTTTAAAGCTAAATCCGCAACACAGCTGATGTCGAGACGGTGGCAGGCCTGATCGCCGGCATGTTTACCGAAGCCGTGACGCGCTAGGGTTTATTGTGGGTAGCAACAGAAATTTTAAAATTCCGCGGCGTCACGCGGCGAATTTACTCTACCATCATTGCATGATCGATTAATGCGATCTGATCCCCATCATCTGCGTACCAACGTTGGTGATCCGTGGCACCGCCAGCATTTTTCTAGCCCATACCCAGAAGTGGCCCGCCGAACAAATCTCTGGCGCCGACTGCGCTATCTAGCGCACAGAGGAAGGTAGTTTGTATTTCACATTTTATGATAACCCAGAAAAATACACCGCGGCAGTTAAAGAATTTCTCGGTTGATAGGAAGGATTCTCCCTCAGAGTCGATAGTAAATAAGACGACAGTATCCTTAATATTTATTTTTTCTAATCACTCAAACGCCGGACGACCACGTCCGTGGTCTTGGCTGCCTCGTATTAATTTGAGTGTGCGGTCGCGCTTGCTGGAACGTATTATGCATTCCGAAGGGCGGAGCCGTTTGCGTGAGGTTTTGTTGGGCTCGCTTAATAGATACGTACCCCGTTTGCTTATATATTTACGGGCTTAATCAATTTTATGATCTTGCTCTGGCGCTTCGCGCACCAGCGGGGATGGGGGAGCTGGCGGAACTAATAATTTTGCGTCGGGCGCGGCGGCCTACCGGGCCGGCAGCATAAATTACTTTTTCGGCTTCGATCAACAATACCCCGCCGAACGGGCGGGCGAAATGCCGGCCGAGGTTTTGCCAGAGACCAGCGGTCCGCAATATCATGCGCGAGCTGCTCGGCGGCACATAGAGAGCCATTTTCTGTTGCAGCGAAGTAAAGCCGTGATCGCGCAACAGGCGGGTGAGCTGGGTGCCGGTAAACGGATGGCCATGGCCGAATGGCGTGCGCTCGAGGCGCGCCCACAGACCGCGCCGATTGGGTACCACCGCCAGCAAGCGGCCTTGCGGGCGCAACACCCGCCATACTTCACCCATCATCGGATGCAGCTCCTCGCTCAATTCGAGCGCGTGCAGCAAAATAATTCGGTCAACGGAATTATCGGCGAGCGGTAATTCTGGATCTTCGGTCACGCCAACTAAACGCTTGCCATCGCTTGGCCAGGCTATCACACCTTGGCTTGCTGGCATTAACGCCACCACCCGCTCCACTTCCTCGCGGTAAATACCGAGTACCGGGGTAGCGAAGCCGAGGCCGAGCAGCACCTCGCCGCCGATTTTTGGCCACATGGTGCGGATGGCACTGCGAATGATGCGTCGTGCGGTCTGGCCGCGTCGCGTCGCGTAGAATTCCTTGAGCTCATTTACATGGGGTCGCATGGCGCCCATCCTAACATGCTAGACAAGCAAATATGACTAGAGAAGAAGGGGCTGTGGCACTAACGGCGGAGCAAATTATCTAACAATAGGCGCTTGAAGTGTATCCGGAAGGTAGATACTACCGCGAGACTTGGCGTGATAAACCGTAAAGCTCGGATCAGGATGGCGCATAATCCGGCATGCGTGGTGCAGGAACGGCGATTTATTATCTTCTACGTATCGGCGAGCGTTCCCATTGGAATCGCTTCGATCTCACGCCACTAGGCTGGTCGCCTTAGAGCAAAATCCGAGCGGGTGGGATCACCTGCTACATTTTTATTGGCGGATGATTTTCTTCAATTCCAAAAAGATAGAGCGTCCCATATGAGCGCGCGCAAAGATGAAATGCTTTAGAGGAATTTCATAGCGGCTGAAAATTTTTATGCTGGCCGCAGTCGGTGCCATTATTCGGATTAGCTACGGCGCATGGTCGACAGGTGGAAAATTAGATAATTGCCGAATTTCAGAATAAACCAAGTTTAGTTATTCAATATCAATAAGTTGATTTTTCGACAAAGCCTTTTTTGTCAATACATGTGGGTGCCGCCGTTCATGGTGATAGTTGCGCCTGTCGTCCAGGCGGCTTTTTCATCGACCAAGTAAAGTACTGCATGACCAACCTCATCTTCCGTACCGAGCCGACGGATGGGTGATTTGTTGATGATCTTGGTGAGAATTCTTTCCGGCATTTCGCGCATCAGATAGGTATCCACATAGCCCGGCGCCACGGTGTTGACCGTGATGCCATGCTTTGCGCCCTCCTGAGCAAGCGCCTTGGTGAAGCCATGCATGCCGGCCTTGGCAGCAACATAATTTACTTGGTTCATCTGCCCAGCTTGGCCATTCATGGAGCCTATATTGATGATCCGCCCCCACTTTGCGGCCATCATATCGCCGTAAACTTGCTGGCACATATTGAACACCGAATCGAGATTGACGCGAATTACCTGATGCCACTGCGCTTCGTCCATATTCTCAAACCTGGCATCGGCTACAGTACCGGCATTATTAATCAAAATTTCGATTGGTCCTTGTGCAGCACGCACTTCTTCAATTCCCGCCCGGCAGGCGTCAAAATTGCCTACATCCCATTTGAAAACAGCCATACCACTTTCCGCAGCGAATGATTCAGCGGCCGTATCATCGCTGTGATAATTCACCACAACATTGTATCCGGCGTCCTTTAACGCCCGCGCGATGCCGGCACCGATGCCCCTTGTGCCGCCTGTGACCAAAGCTAAGCGTGACATAATCTTTATCCTTCTTATTCATTGGGATGCGGCATCAACGCCGTCAGAGAAAAACCCGAGCAGTTCGAATCACCTGCGACTTTACTGTTGGTTGATGATTTTCTTCAATTCTAAAGAGCTAGAGCACCTCGTGTGAACGCATGCGAACATAACAGGTTCTAGTAGATATGGTGGACGCCATTAACCAATATGGTTGGCCCGGTGATAAAGTAGATATTATCTGCCACCAGGAACAACACAGTGTGGGTAATATCGATGGCTCGCCCAAAGCAACTGACCGGTATGCTGGCGACGGTTTTCTCCAGCACTGGCTCGGATACGGCGCGCACCATATAGGTATCGGCCTAGCCCGGCGATGTAATCCTCGAGGCCGAATTACCGCTTTTACCCTTCTGGTCCACCCCATTTAAGTAGCAAAGGGCGCACGCTGGCAGCAGTAAGATAGCGCATCAGGCTGCGCCCACGCGAAATACCGAGAATATAGCTGCGGTTGATTAGGGAAGAAACGAACAAAGCTGTCGGCACCGTTTCATTCGCTACGCCGTAATCCAGCAAGCGGCTCAAGCCCTCCTGCCAGGGAGTGGTTGGAGCCTTAAACGTAGTGATTTTTTTCGCCGGCAAGGGCGCTGCTGATAATTCTCAATGCTGGTAATGAAGCCTGCGCCATACGCCCGTGAATTTCAGCCCGAGTGCGGCGCTGAGCGTCTCAGGGCTTTGTTCTTCGAGGACGCTTGCGAGCACTATAGCTTCCGATTTTAGCGCCTCCTTCTAGGGCAGTGAGCCGTTCGTAGCAAACGGTAAGGCGGCGAGCGAACTCATCCAGCTCGTTTCCGCGCTGGCCAGATGCAGTGCCACATGGGCCCCGGGCCCAGTCGGGCCTCCCGTGGCGCCTCTTGCGGCGCTGTTTAGACTATCATCGGACGTTCCATTTTGGTCAAATTTACGAGCAGCGTATACAGCGAAGCTGGAATAGGTCGCGATCATCTGGCTATGCACCGGGTCCTCGGCCCTGATTTCGAACTGGCGCTGCCAGAGATCGACAAAGCGCGGCCAGGGTTTTCAACTCAGCTAAGTTCTTATCTGCCACCTCATTTTTATCTTGCCCACTCATGTTCGTATTGTAACCGCGCCCCGCATGTTGGTCTCCTCAAACATGGCGCATCGTGCTGGAATGACGCGCCGCAACATTTGTTTGCGCAGCGCAGCAGTTGCTGCCAGACTAAATAGATTATAGATAATGGCCGAGCTGGCCGCGGCAGGCGAATGCATGACAGAAGAAAATTTATCAGGTGGCGGCGGTGCTGATTTGGTAGTCATAAAAAAATATGCCAATCGGCGCCTCTACAATACCTTGACCAGCAGCTATGTCACGCTGGACCACCTCTGTCAGATGGTCAAGGAAGGTACCGAATTTGTCGTGCGCGATGCCAAGACCGGGGAAGATATCACCCATCAAGTGCTGACACAGATCATAGTCGAAGAAGAAACCAAGGGCCAAAATTTGCTCCCGATCAGCTTTTTGCGCCAGCTCATCCGCCTATATGATGATTCCATGCGTGCCTTTGTGCCGCGATATCTCGAACTCACCATGGAGAATTTTAGCCACAATCAGGAGCGCATGCGCTCGCGCCTGGATGAAGCCTTTGGTGGTATTTTTCCAGTTGCTGAATTCGAAGAAATGGGGCGCCAGAATATGGCAGCCTTTCAAAAAACGCTGAATATGTTCTCACCCCTTGGTGCAGGCTCAGCGCCGAGCGGCAATCTACGGGCAGACCAAGCCCTGAATCCTCGCGAATCTTCCAAGCCATCCGAATCACCGACTGAGACCACTGAAGCCACTAAAGTAAAAGAGACCGGAGATGAAATTTTTCTTTTGAAAGGCCAATTAGACAATATGCAGGCGCAGCTCGATAAGCTCGCCCATCAGTCAAAGCATAAGAAATAGCTGCAAACTACCGAGCCTAATTTATAGAGTTCATATTTATTACCGAGTAATGAGGCGGGTGACTTGAGCGCTTCACACGCGAGTTGCCGAACAAGGCTTATCAAGAGGCGTTTGATCGTTCGCGCTATTCCATAATAAAATTCCTGCCGCTGCATGTCGGCGCCTAGAGCATATAACGCTGGAATAGGCTCAAGTATTAAATAATATTCATGTCGCAAGTGCTCCTACATGCTCGGGATCAGCTCCTAGCACTCAATTTTCCGATAATTTTCAGGTTTCTTCACCCTCGGTGGTCGGGCATATTGCGCTCCATTAAGATTTTAAAAAATGAGGTGAGTGAGAAATGACGAGTGTCAAGACACTGGCCGAGTTGATAGCGCGTGGAGATTCCAATGCAGCGGCTATTCGGGCGCCTGGACAGGAGGCGTTAACGTTTGATGGCCTGCGGATGCTTTGTGCGAGCACGCTCGGTGTTTTGAATAGCGCGGGGATCGGGCGCGGGGATCGGGTTGTCATTGTTTTACCGAATGGCCCGGAGATGGCGAGTGCGTTTATTGCCGTAGCTTGCACAGCGACCGCAGCGCCCCTGAACCCGGCTTATCGCGCTGAAGAATTTGAATTCTATATATCGGATTTAAACGCCAAGGCGGTGATTGTCATAGCCGGTGATGAGACGCCGGCAATCAGCGCCGCAAACAGCCTAAATATCCCGATCATCCCACTGACGCCTGAGATGGATAGCCCGGCCGGTACTTTCTCGCTTACCCCCGCCAGCGCGTCACCAACAATCCATGGCGGTCCTGCAGGCGCTGATGATATCGCGCTCATCCTGCATACGTCGGGCACCACATCGCGTCCCAAGATCGTCCCGCTTAGCCATAGCAATCTCTGCGCCTCGGGGCGTAATATTTCGGACTGGCTTAAATTGGAGCCCAAAGATAGCTGCCTCAATGTGATGCCGCTCTTCCATATTCATGGCCTCATAGCTGCAGTTCTTTCGTCGCTTTACGCCGGTGCAAGCGTGGCCTGCTCGCCGGGCTTTAATGCGCTCAAATTTTTTGCCTGGCTCGATGAAATTAAACCCACTTGGTACACCGCCGTGCCAACCATGCATCAGGCGATTCTAGCCCGCGCCGAGCGTAATAAGGAAATTGTCACACGCAATCCGTTACGTCTGATTCGCTCCTCCTCCTCATCTTTGCCAGCACCGGTGATGATGGAGTTGGAAGAAGTATTCTCGGTGCCAGTAATTGAATCCTATGGCATGACCGAAGCGGCGCATCAAATGGCGAGCAACCCGCTGCCGCCTCGGGAGCGCCGGCCCGGTTGCGTTGGCATAGCCGCCGGTCCTGAGGTTGCCATTATGAATCTTGCCGGTGAATTACTAGCGCCCAGCGCCACCGGCGAAATTGTCATTCGCGGGGATAACGTTACCGTCGGTTACGAGAATAATGAAAAAGCCAATGCGGAGGGCTTTACCAATGGTTGGTTCCGCACCGGTGATCAGGGCGTAATCGACGAAGAAGGCTATGTTACCCTGACCGGTCGTATTAAAGAGATCATCAACCGCGGCGGTGAAAAAATATCGCCGCGCGAGGTGGATGATGTGCTGATGACCCATCCAGCCGTTGCTCAGGCGGTTGTCTTTGCGATGCCACATGACAAGCTCGGCGAGGATGTAGCCGCAGCCATCGTGTTGCGCGAGGGCAAAGAGGCTAGTGACAAGGATATTCGCGCATTCGCTGCCGAGCGTTTGGCTGCCTTCAAGATACCGCGCAAGATCGTTCTATTGAAGGAAATTCCCAAGGGAGCGACTGGCAAATTACAGCGTATTGGTCTCGCTAAAAAACTCGGCCTGGTCAAATGAAGATCTGCATCTTTGGTGCTGGGGCCATCGGCGCCTATCTTGGCGTTGAGCTTATGCGCGGTGGTATTGACGTCACCCTGATCGCGCGTGGGCCACATCTTCAGGCAATTAAGAAAAACGGCGTGACGCTGCGCATTGGTGATGAAGAGCATACCGAATATCCTAATTGCAGCGATGACCCGGTAGAGGTCGGGCCGCAGGATTATGTCCTGGTGACATTGAAGGCTCATTCCGTTCCCGGCGTCGCGGCGGCGATGCAGCCCTTGTTGGGACCTGGCAGCGGAATCGTCACTGCCGTCAATGGCATACCCTGGTGGTATTTTCATAAGCTCGACGGGCCCTGGGAAGGTCACCGCGTTAAGGCGGTCGACCCCGATAACAAACAATGGCAAAGTTTTGGGCCAGAGCGAGCAATTGGCTGCGTGGTTTACCCGGCGGCGGAAGTTGTCGCACCGGGAATTGTTGAAGTGCAGCCCCATCTCAGCCAGAATCGTCTGCCCATTGGTGAGCCGGACGGCAGTCGCTCGGAGCGTGTCATAGCATTATCTGCGGCGCTTATTTCAGCAGGATTCAAGGCACCAGTGCGCACAGATATACGGTCCGATATATGGGTCAAGCTTTGGGGAAATTTAGCGTTTAATCCGATCAGTGCCCTGACCGGCGCAACATTGGAGGATATTGTCGGCGATAGTGAGACTCGTGCCTTGGCGCGGGCCATGATGGTCGAGGGCCAGGCGGTGGCGGAAAAGCTCGGCGCACGTTTTACCATCGATGTGGATAAACGCATCAATGGCGCGGGCCAAGTTGGTGCCCACCGTACCTCAATGTTGCAGGATCTCGAATTAGGTCGGCCGATGGAAATCGACGCGCTGGTCGGTGTGGTTGCGGAGCTTGGCCGTCTGGTCGGCATCGCCACACCGACGATTGATGCCATCTATGCGCTGGTGCGCCGCCGCGCTATCGAATTGGGTTGTTACCCGGGTTGAGCTATTTGGCGGCGATGACTTCGATCTCGACCAGCCAATGGGGCAGCGCCAAGGCGGGAACGACGATAGCGGTTGAAGCCGGCCGGGCCGTGCCTAGCGCGTTTTTACGCGCCGCCCCATAGGCAGGGAAGTTTTCAGCGCCGACAATATAGCCGTTGACCTTGACGATATCCTCAACGGCCATGCCACCCTCTGCCAATAACGCCATGATGCTAGCCCATACCTGTGCGACTTGGTCTTCAAACGAATTCGCTGTGCTGCCGTCTGGTGCGACGCCGACCTGGCCGGCGGTAAACAACCAGCGTTTATTGGGGTCGACTTCAAGCGCTTGGCTGTAACCTTTGCCGAAAGCTTCGACCACAGTGTCGGGGTTATGCCGTCTATGCATCGCGTTCACCTCCTCAGTTGTTCTAGAATTAATAGCCCAATGCGCAGCCATCCTTGCGCGGGTCCGAGCCACCGGTAAGAGTACCCCGGTGCCAATCGATATGGATCGCCTGGCCGCCGCCGATCGGCATTTTGGCCTGCTCTACATCATGGCCCTTTGCCTTTAGCGCCGCAATTGTAGATTTGCTCAGGCTGTTTTCAACTTCAAGCACATTCTCGAAGTGAAAGGCGCGCGGCGCATCCAGCGCCTCCTGCGGGTCCATGCCGTAATCGATAAAATTAGTCAGAAAGTGGGCATGCCCGGTCGCTTGGTAGTGTCCCCCCATCACGCCAAACGGCATGATCGAACGTCCACCCTCAGCCAGCATGCCAGGGATGATGGTATGCATCGGCCGCTTGCCAGGCGCGATATAATTGGGGTGGTCAGAATTCAACACAAAGCTCGAGCCTCGGTTCTGCAACATGACGCCGCTCTTCGGCGCGCAAATGCCGCTACCGAAGGAATGGAAAGTCGAGTTGATGAAAGATATGGCGTTGCGTTCACTATCCACCACCGTGAGATACACGGTATCGCGATGCTCCGTACCACCCGCGATGGGAAGATTGGTCATAGCGCGTTCCGGCACGATCAGGTTGCGCAGGTCATCTGCATAGGCCGGGGAGAGCAGATGCGCGCTCGGCACGTGAACCGCATCCGGATCCGCAATTAATGCCGCACGGTCACGGTAGGCGAGGCGGGTAACTTCAGCCTCAAGGTGCAAACGTTCAGCGCCATTGGGGTCAAGCGCCGCCAAATCATAGCCCTGCAGGATATTGAGCATAATTAGCGCTATGATACCTTGGCCGTTGGGTGGACATTCGAAAA